>Ga0209653_1000807_pt1 | contig 26719 bp, 33 predicted proteins | sample SaaInl6LU_22_DNA_FD_184644 | JGI IMG/M metagenome (GOLD analysis project Ga0209653, IMG submission 184644) | Marine microbial communities from expanding oxygen minimum zones in the Saanich Inlet - ESP_116LU_22_DNA (SPAdes) (version 2) | ecosystem: Environmental > Aquatic > Marine > Intertidal...
TTAGAACAAATACATCCTAAAAAATTTAATTTAATGCAAAAAGAAACTAAAAATAGTATAAAGAGTTTTGAATCTTCTTATCCTATGAATTAAGGGTACTAGAAATAGTACATAATTTTATTTTTTAAGATTTTTTAGAAAGTTTAATATATTTTATAAATTTTTAAATTATGTACTATTTTATAAATTATATAAATAGATATTAAGATATCTATTATATATGATATATATTAGCTTTGATATTGGTGTTAAGAATTTAGCTCTTTGTATTTTAAAGTATGAAGAGACTATTACAATCCTTGATTGGAAAATTATCACACTAGCAGAAACTAAGAAAGATGCAAAAAATATTAATGATTTATCTGAAATTATTTATATGGAAATGGATGCTATTGTAGGTAATTTAAAAGATGCTGGCTATGATATAATAGATTTTGTTCTTATTGAAAATCAACCATCAAACCTTAATGGTGTTATGAAAACAGTTCAACATATTATTTATTCATATTATAATCTATTAAAATACTGGGATGGATTAGTTAAAAATGTTGTTCTAGTAAATGCTTCACTTAAGCTTAAAAATCATACATATCAACCGTCAACAATTGTTAAAAAACAAGATTCTAAGAAGAATTTTAGAAGAGATAAATATAAGAATAATAAACAAAATAGTATTGAAATTTGTAGAGAATACATTAAAAAAGATGCATTTTTAATAGAGCTTTTTAATAGCAATAAAAAGAAAGATGATTTAAGTGACTCTTGTCTTCAAACAGTATCCTATATTAGAAACAATATTAAAGGAGATAAATTAATTAAATTAGAAGAAATTACATTAGATCCAACAAATTTTATATAAATGATATAAAGTATAATAATTATATACAATTTATATAATTATTATACTTTATATTATGATAAGAGAAATAAAAGGTATAAATGATATTTTTATTTATAAGACATATAATAAATCTATAACGTACGAGGATATAATAAAAAATAAAATTTTGTTAACTAATAAAAAAATATCATCACCAATACCATCACCAATACCATCACCAATATCATCTTTAACATATAAAAATTTATCTTCATATACACCACCGCCAATTATTCAACTGGTAGAAAATAAAAATAGAGGGTTAATAACTTCTTCACAAGAATTTTCCCCTATAATTAATCTTAATTCACCTATTAAAATTACAAGAATATCATCATCAACATCTGATATAAATGAAGAATGTCATAATAATAATTTTACAAGACTTGTATCAGTACCGTCAGAATTTATTAATATACCAAAATCACATAACACATCTGATATAAATGAAGAATGTCATAATAATAATTTTACAAGACTTGTATCAGAACCGTCAGAATTTATTAATATACCAAAATCACATAACACATCTCCTATAAATCAATTAGTTTCTTCTAAAAAAGCATCTATAATACAATCGCATAAAACTACTTATAATAAGACATTATATAAATTACGTCCTATGAAATCACCTGAATTATCTCCTATTATTCCATCGTATTTAAAAAAAAATATATCTTCTTCTAAAAATAATATAATAGATACTTATTGTGATGTTGAAAAATTAGTTCCAAATAATTATTTAATAAAAAAAAATAGGTCTATGTCTTGTGATTCTATATTAAATTATTATTTATATAAAAATAATTTTATAAGAAGGATGTATAATAAGAGTGTTGCAATAAAAGATATTATATAAAAAATGATGTTATATTGTAAATAATTTATTATATAATTATGAATTGCGAAGATATTAATGATATTATTTTAAGTATGAATAGCACTTATATTGATACTGAAATATCTGATATGATTACTTATATAGAATCAATAAATATCGATATAACAATCAAAAATCATCTTATAAATCTTATTAACAAAAATAGTTACGTATCATATGATATGATAAATAGTTTTTTTGAATAAATATGTATCCGAATTTCCTATTATAATAGGAAAAAATGATGTTATATTGTAAATAATTTAATACATATAACTATGAATTGTGACGATATTAATGATATTATTTTAAGTATGAATAGCACTTATATTGATACTGAAATATCTGATATGATAGCATATATAAATTCTGTAAATATTGATATTACAATCAAAAATCACCTTAAAGACCTTATTAACAAAAATAGTTACATATCATATGATATGATTAATAGTTTTTTGGAATAAAAATGTATCCAATATTTCCTACTATAATAGAAAAAATGACTTAATATATTAAGTGTAAAAGTATAGCAAGATGGACGACCTTGTTAACAGCATGAACAAAATGCAAGTAGAAGAAAATACTATGATTGAATATGTAAGAAATCTAAATATTGCAGATGATATTAAAGAAAGACTAATTGAATTCATATATAATGATAATTATAACAGCTATCTAAATATTTATAATATTTGTGTAGAAAATGATATTGAATTACCACCTATATAATAAGATAAATTAATCTATACAAAACAAAAAAAACTAAATAAAATGCGTTTTTTTTTCATATAAAAATAAGATATAAACAATTAATACAGTCTTATATACATAATTAATGTCCACATTTAATTTAAACAATAGAAATGACAATCTAATAGAAATTAACAAAGATAATTTTACATCTAAATCCCCTTTCAGTTTTAATATTCCTTCAAAAAAATTAAATAAAAGCAAAAATGTGCTAGATGATAATTCTTTATTTAATAGAAAAAAGGTTAGTAACGAAGTTTTATCATCTCGCGGGTCATCAAGAGCTAGCTCTATAAGCGGTGATAGTACTATTAGTTCCGCTAGCTCTGATAGTATATATAAAAAAAAAAAATCAAAAGCCCCTCCGTCTGATTCATCTGATATATCAGATGAATCATCAATCGCTAGTGATGTTAAATATAACAAGAATAAAAAATCATTAGATAATGCTAGTTCATATGCTTCATCTGATAATGGTGATGATGAAACTTCAAGTAATGTTAGTGGGTCAACAGAAGCATCTTCATCTGTTGAAACATATAAAAAGAAAAAATATAGGGCTGGTGATGAATTAAATGAGAAAAGAGAACTTTTATATCAAATGGAGCGTCTTGAATTAAAAGGATTTAAATTACCTTTTAAATTCAATATGCAGTCTGATATTGATGATATGCGTACAGAATATAATAGAATATTAAGAGAGAAAGAGATTGATGCATCTGTCCGTTTTCAACGTAAAATGCTTATGGCTTTTATTACAGGTACTGAATATTTAAATACCCGATATGATCCATTTTCTATTAAACTAGATGGATGGTCTGAGCAAGTTCATGATACTATTAACGATTACGATGATATTTTTGAAGAATTACATAGCAAATATAAATCATCTGGTAAAAAGATGGCACCTGAATTAAGATTATTCATTAGTTTATCAGGAAGCGCTTTCATGTTCCATTTAACAAATAGAATGTTCAAGGAACAGCCTCTTCCAAATATTGAAGAAGTCTTAAAATCAGATCCAGAATTAATGAAAAGATTCCAAAATGCAGCAACAAAACAATATGTAATGGGAAATACAGGTGCTCCTCAACAATCTATGGGAGGTATGGGAGGTATGGGAGGTATGGGAGGTATGGGAGGAGGAATGAATAGTTTATCTGGTATAGCTAGTATGATGGGAGGTGGTAATCAAGGGGGGTCTGGTGGAATATTAAATATGGTTTCGAATTTATTTGGTTCATTAAATGAACCTCAGCAATCTTACTATCAACCTCCTCAACAATCTAATAAACCATTAGATGATATTAATAATATAATTAGCTCTGTTCATGATAATATTAATTTAGATTCTGATAACAATATTGAGACATTATCAGTAAGCGATGAAGAAATTACTTCTATTATTGAAGATACAGCTGATATTAAAATATTAAGAAATGGAAGAGGAAAAAAACAACCAAATACAAGAACACTTAATTTATAAAACATATAAACAATTATTATTTAATATTATTTAATAATATGATTACAATAGCATATTTATTTTTTTGGGATAGCGATTTTAACGATATGTATTTTACTAAATTTATTAAACATCATTTCGGAGAAGTTAAAGAGGTAAAAGTAGAAGATAATCCAGATATATTATTTGTTTCTGTTTTAGGTGGTAATATTGCATGTGTTAAAGATATCAAAGCTAAAATTAAAATATTTTTTACAGGAGAAAACCTTTCATATAATCCTTATCATCATCAATTCAACGATAATAATGTTTTAAAACAAAATTTTGATATACTAACGGGATTTAAATATGATTATGATGCTAGATTACCATTATGGATAATATATTACGATTATTATGATTATGATGAATCAGCAGATAATATTATAAAATTTCTTCAATCATCTTATGATAAAAATAAAGATATTAACAATAAAGAATTTTTCTGCACCTTAATATCTAGAAATAAGGTATGTCAAAATAATTTAAGACCATATTTGTATAAAATTATTTCAAGATACGGTAAAGTAACATGCGCAGGTTCATTATTTAATAATCATAATGAAAGAATACCTGATACACCAGCTGATAAAATAAAACATATTTCAAAATCAATATTTAACATTTGTCCCGAGAATTCAAACGGAGAAGCATATTTTACAGAAAAATTAATTCAAGCATTAGAAGCAGGGACAATTCCAATATATTGGTCATCTGAAATTCCAGAAGCAAATATTATTAATAGAAATAAATATATATATTGCGATATTAATAATATTGAAAAATTTGAAAAAACATTACATGATTCTCTTGTTAATAAAGATGTCAGACATACATATTTAGATGGTGACGTTTTTACAAAAGACGCAGGAACTCACATTAAAAAGATTTATGATGATTTAAAAAAAAATATTAAAAAACAATTAGACGAAAAAAATATACCATATGAACTTAAAATAAATTAACGGGATAATTTCTGTAAATCTTTAGATGATTTCTTTAAGAATTTGCTAACGTCTCTTGAAGATTTCATTAATTTACTAGGTGTTTTTTTAAGACTGCTTATAGGATTATATATGTCTTCTTTTAATTCATCTTCCACTCTTCCTACTTTTTCTAAAACTAATGAAAGTGAGTTAGTTAACACAGGTATAACTATTCCTGTTAATATTGATACAAAGAATAATAATACTTCTATGAAAGAACCAATCATAATTATTTCACGACTAATATCTTCCGAACATTTGCATTTTTCATTAATTAAGAATCTTACATATATGAATGTAGAATAGATATAATATATGAAAATTACATAGAATACAATTATTAATATAGCATATAACATAGCAATAGAAGAACCAAACATTTCACGAATAACATCAAGTGAAACAAAAGCGGTTATTAGTAAAAATGCTAATGAAATAATACTATATGTTTTAATAAAAGTTCTTTCAGGTGTATTAGAACAGTCACATCCAATATTTTCTAATTTAGTTACATATAAATATGTAATAGTAATTAAAACAAATATTAATAAATTAATAATTAAACCACCAATATATCTCATATTGAATTCTGTCATAGTGTATTTATCTATCTATAATAAATATAATAATTTATTATTTTTTCCCAATAATGTTATATATATGAAATTTAGATGAATTTTCAAAAATAGATAAATCCATATTATTAAAATTATTTATAATTTCTTCATTTTTATAATATGAAATAATAATTATAATATCTTCTAATAATATATCTATTACATGTCTATACGTATTAGATGAAGTCGAAATATAATTAATTAAATATGAATATATATTATCTAAAAGTTCTTTTATTTTTATTGAATCTTTAACAAGTAATATTAAAATTGTTATAATTGCATTATTCTTTTTTTTCCATTTTACATATTCACAGTATAAATTATATATCACATCATCTTCGTTACCGGTCATTAATTCATTTTCTAAAATATATTGAGGCGGTATCCATTCTTTATTTGTAATAAAATTATTCCAGATTTCTTCAATATTATTTTTAACAATTTCATTATCTAGAAAATCAAATATTTTAATATTAAGATTAATATTGAGATTTTTAATATCACTCTTTATTATAAAATTATAAAGTATATCAAAAAAATCTTTATCATTACCATTCTGTTTTATAATATCTTGGATTTTTACATATATATCTTTTTTTTTAATTTCTGTTAATTTATTGAGATAACTAATAAACTCTCTTTTATTCTTTGATTTATCACTAAAATCATTTATAAGAGTATGTATTTTATTTTTAACAACATAAGTGTCCTTATCAAATCTCTTTTTTTTATCCCATATTAGTTTTGAATTATAAGCAGAATTAAAACATGTATATTTTTGTATATCTTCAGTTTTTTTTAAATAATTGCAGGGAATATCTTGATTCTTTATAGTTTTCATTTTATTAACAAAGACATTAGTTCCTATAATAATATTTGAATTCATTATGTATTATAACATATATATTAATATCTTATATATATAAAAAAATGATATATTAATATAATAAATAAGATATATAACATTCAATAAATGAATAATCATATTAAATTATTAAATAAACTATGTGACATTTATGAAGATAAATTAATATATCGTACTATTATTGTAACAAACAGCAAAAAAGATAGTAATACTTTATATCATATTTTAAACGATGCTCATTATTCTGCACTTATTGTTAATGAAATTATCGAAGATATTAAGTATAATGAATTAGATAAGAGAATCATTATTATTTCTCATAATAAATTTATTAAATTTGTAGAACATTTAAATAATAAATATGGAATCGATAATTCATCATATAATCTCATTTTATTTTCTGATAGTATTAATTGTGAGCAAATTAATATGTTAGAAAATTATTATAATAATTTATCAAAAAAAGTTACATGTTGTTAACAATATTAACAAGAATATATATTATTATTTATATGTTTATTATTTAATTCGTCTATGTATTCATACCATTCTTTAATAACAATTCTATAAAATTTATATAATAGAAATTCTGTTGATTGTTCATATACTGAACATTCTATATAATTTTTATTTTTTTCCAAGTATTTCTCATAGAAAAATTGATACATTTCCAATACATTTCTTTTATATTTATTTATAAATGACTGTAATTCTTTATTATCATTTAATATTTTATGAACGGTAATATCTGTTTTATTATTTTTAACTGTATTTTTTATATATTTTATAACATCGAATATAGTGTTTAATATTTTTTCATTATATATTTTGTATGTAAAGATGGTTTTTAATTCATCTTCTGTAATATTTTTATAATCTTTAATATTCTTATTATCTATAATTAAAAAATCAAAAAAATATATAGAATAATATATATATTTGTGATTGAAATCTATGAATTTCATTTATATATATATAATAGAATAAATGAAAGGTATATTTCATGAACAAAATATATGAAACAAATATTAGAAATTTAATAAATAATTTACCTTAATAATAATAACCTAGTTATATAGTAGAATGAAAAGAGGAAATTTCAAAAGTTCTAAAGGATATACCCGTTCTTCATCTAAAACTGATTATAGTGTTTATATATTATTAGGTTTATTAATATTATCATCAATAACATTTATATTTATATCACAAAAATATAATAGTTCATATGAACCTTTTGAAAATGAAAAAAAGACAAGAATAGAATATTATTATAAGGATGGATGTCCACACTGTGATAGTTTCAAGCCTATTTGGGATTTAATATCAAATGATAAAGAATTATTAAAAATCGTAGATTTTAAAGAATATGATTTGAAAAAAGACGGAGACAGAGCTTCTAAATTTTTAATCAATTCCATACCTGAAATAATTTCAGTAAATATAAATCCTGTTACACCAGATAAAGAATTAAAAGAAAAGTTTGAAGAAGATAGAACAGTAGAAAATTTAAAAAAATTTATTAAAAAAAACGCATAAAGTAAATTTTTTATATATAAGATAAAAATATATATATTTATTAAATGGGTGCTGGGTTAATACAATTAGTTTTATCAAGTCAACACGACCAATTTATTACACAAAATCCACAAATAAGTTATTTTAAATATAGTTATAAAAGACATACTGCATTTTCAAATGAAAGTATAAGACTTCAATTTAGTAATAATACGAATTTAAGTACAACAAAACAAAATACTTGTAACTGTGAAATAGGAAGATATGGTGATTTATTAAGTAATGTTTATTTTGGTTTTACATTACCAGCTATATATTCAACAAATAAACATAGATTTAGGTGGGTAGAAAATGTAGGAAATGTTATAATAAAAAGGGCGACAGTAACAATAGGCGGTGTAGAAATAGATTCTTTAACAGGAGAATGGATGAATATATGGAATGAATTGACATTAAAAGATGAGAATTCTAGTAAAATATTAGGTAATACTAGCGAATTGATAAATCCAACATTATTGCAACCTCGAATAAGTGTAACAAATAATCGTTTTAGTTATATATTTTATCCAGAAGCAATTTATAATAATGGTGATAGTCCTTCAATTAATGAAAAAACAATCTATACACCACTAAATTTTTGGTTTACTCGTAATCCATCACTTGCTCTACCATTATTAAAATTACAATTTTCAGAAATTAATATAAATATAGAATTAGAAACAAGTGAAGTTTTATATCAAGTATATTCAACAATATTAGAAATATATATAAGTCCAAAATATTATAATCAGCTTCATGGTGAAAAAATTAATATTACAAACTTTTGCAGTAATTCAAGTTCTAATGAAGATGTTCCAATAAAAGCTTTTATTGAAGCAAATTATATATTTTTAGATACAAATGAGCGTAATTCATTATTATTATTACCAAATATAAAGTATTTAGTAGAACAAATATCATTTACACAAGAACTAGGTATAAAATCAATATTAACAAAATCAATAAATAATAATAGTCCCACAAAAGAAATTATTTGGACTTTAAAAAGAGACGACTATTTAGATTTTAATTATCATAATAATTATACTGCTACATATGAATTTAATGAACAATTTAAAATATTAGAAAAAGCTTCTATTAAATGGAATAGAAGTAATTTACGCGTAGAAGAAAAAGATGCAGATTTTTATAGTTATGTTCAACCATATCAATATCATTCTAAGATACCTAAAATGGGTATTTATTGCTACTCTTTTTCTCTTTTCCCTGAAAAATTACAGCCATCGGGAACATTTAATGGTTCTCAAGTTAAAACAGAAATATCTGTAACAGTAAATAATAAATATAATAATGATTTTATAAATAATAAATTATCATTAAAATACCTACCTTTAAAAGAAAGAGAAATTAGTTATATTTTAGATATATACACAATAGGATATAATGTATTTGAAATAATAAGTGGTGCAGCAGGAATGAAATTTACTATTTAGAATAGATAATAATTTATTTTTTTATTATATAATTTATAATTAGTATATAAAATGGATTTGATGATATTAATAGTGGTATTATTAGGTGCATTTTTATTGTATTATTTAATAGAAACTATTCGATCTTTACATCAAGAGATAAAAGAAATTAAAAATAAATGTGTAACAACAAATGATGGAAAAAATAATGATATAAATTTTGATACTAAAACAAATGATCCTGTAAAAGGAATTAATGATATATTAGTTAATAATTTAAGTAATTTAAAAAATTATTTTGATATAAATAAATAAACATATTTATATATACTTTTATTATATGCCACGTAAGACTAAAACACCAATAGAAAAAACTGAAAAAAAATCAAAAAAAAATTTAATGAATACTATGGTAAAAGATATATCTTTAGATAACGAAGATATAATATTACAATTACCAATATCAGATAATGATATTAATAAGATTAATTCTAATGACATAACATATAATAATGATATATCATCTACAAATAATGATAAAATTAACGAACCAGTTGCATATGATCCAACAAGCTTCTATATAAATGATAATTTAGAGATAGAAGAGGATAATTTATTTAATATTGAAAGTGTTGAACAACCAGAGTTAAATCAATATTGTGTTAATATAAATTCTACTAATAACTGTTTTTGGTGTTGCCATCCTATTAAAAATAATATATTTGGTATGCCTACTAAATATAACTGTATTAATGATACATACTTAACTTATGGAACTTTTTGCAGTCTCCAATGTGCGAATGCATATAATTTTTCAGTTCATTCAGGAACAGATAAAGTATGGGAAATAAATAGTTTTATACAAATGCTTGGTAAATGTAACGGATATAGAGAACATATACGTCCAGCACCATCTCGTTATTTACTAAAAATATTTAATGGTAATATGACAATAGATGAATTTAGAAATAGTCATGTTAATTTCGATAAAGCCCATTTACTTAACATTCAACCGATGATACCTTTATCTACAAGCCATGAAGTTATTAATACATCATATCTTAAAAATGTGATTGAAAATATTAATTATACTAAACAAAAACAGACAAATAATATACCTCTTAAAAAGAATGTTTCTAAGAATACTATTGATAGCAAATTAAATTTAATAATTTCTTAGAAAATATAAAAAATGATATAAAGAATATAATATACAATTTATTTGTATATTTAGTATGGAAGAAAAAAATAAAATTTATTTTACACCATATAGAATATCTACTATTACTTGTAATGCAGATATTGGTAATGATATTAATCTAAATCTAAATGTGTTATTTAATAATTTAGAGCATTATGAAGATAAAGGAATAATATGGATTCAATATTTAAAAGATAATATTGACATTACGAAAGGTGTTTATCCTAAAAAGAAAAGAAAGACAAAAAAAGATGCTACTAAAAAGAACAGATTTGATAATCAAGTTACAGTTATTTATAAATTTAATGACCTATATATGCCTAATATTAAAATTTTTAAAAATGGCAATATTCAATTAACAGGTATTAAAGATACAAAAGATACTGAAATTATTGTTAATAATATTATTAATGATATTAAAAAGATTTATATTATTGATAATACAATTATTAAAGACGATGAAGAAGATGTAAAAAGAAATAAGGATGATATTATTGAATCATTAAAATATCAAAATTTTAAAATTAGAATGATTAATAGTGATTTTAAATTATTTAGTAATAAGGAATTAACAGAAAAATTTGAATTAAAAAGGAAAGATGTTCATAGAATTTTCATATCAGATAAGTATAATAATAAATGTAGTTTTCAACCTGGGATTTATCAAGGTGTAAAACTGCAATATTTTTGGAATAAATTTTCAGATAAAAAAAATGGCAATTGTTCATGCCCTGTTCATTGCTATGGTAAAAATAATGGTGAAAATATTGGAGGCTGTAAAAAAGTAACTGGTGCTTTATTTGAAAGTGGTAGTATTCTAATTACAGGAGGTATTAGTTTAGAACAAGTCGACGAGACATATAAGTATATTTGTGATGTATTAACAGAAAATATGTCTGTTATTAGAAGACCTAAATTTAATATGGTATAATATGGTATAATTACAAAAAAAGAATTTTATTTTTATTTATTAAATGGGAAAAAACATTTATTTTAAAGATCATCCAGATTTTATACCCAATCTGACACCTATAGAGATGTTTAATATAGGTATTATGGGAGGATGGTATTTTAGAGACATTAAATCTCCTATAACTGGTAAAGTTTTTAAGAATCGTTTTAAAAAATATGATTTTCTTAAAAACATTCCTAAAGAAAAATATAAAGGTGTTGAATATAATTCTGAAATTAACAAATATAAGGTTAAAGTTGGTTCATCATATGAATTCTGGTGCGAACATGGGTGGATAAAAGAAGATTTAGATCCATATGGATGGATTGAATGGTATATTAATTTTTATTATGGAAGAAGATCATATGATGATTTAAGGCAAATTAGAAGATGGAAATATGTTGCAGGAGAAAGAGGCAGATTTAAATTACAATTACAGAGAATGATAAATGAAAATAAAAAAGGATTAGCTATTAAAGATATAAGCCCTAAATTAAGACAAATATTATTACACTGGGGTTATGATAGTAGCAGGATGCGTAAAATCGTATAGACATCTAATATATTTATTTTCCTCTATGATAATATCTTGCATTTTTGATAAATTATTTTTGCTATTTAATGAAAGATCGTCTTTGGTTATGTTTTCTATAATTGTATTTTTTATACACATTCTATATGATATCATAATCATCTCTTTTTTATGTAATTCATATATACAATTTTTACAACAATCCATATAATCTAATGTTGTGTTATGTTCTTCTTCTAATGTTAAAATATCACAATATATTGGTATATTCATTATTTTTCTTTTATTTTTATTACATACTTGACATCTTTTCATAAAAAAAATAGATTTAACATATTCTATTAAAATGTTCATATTTCATATTTAATATATATATACAATATATACTTTATATGTATATATAAAAATTGAATGTTTTTATAACAATTTAACTAACAAAATGCTGTCAGTTTATAATACTTTGTCATTTGATATGATTACTAAAACAACTATTTACAATAAAAAAGAAAAGAGCGACGAGATTGATATATTTGTAAATGAATATTTAAAAAAAAATATAGAACAAGGAGATAATCCAAAAAAATGGGATTTTGTTAGAGAATATACAAGAAAAATGAAAATAAGTGATATTGATATCATCGTTAATAAATATAGTAATGATGAAATAGTGAATGAACTAATTAAATATTATTATGAAATTTATGATAATATTGAGTTTGTTACAGAAGAACATATTAATATGATTGAGAATGTTTCTGATATTAGTATTAAAAAAAACCTAGTATCTCTAATATTATTTAATACTATTACATATTCAGCTTTTCTATATTAGATAATTTCAATATTTATTTTTTAGAATTTTATATATTGAAAAATAAATAGTACATAATTTAATATATTTACATAATATATTAACATCTCTTAAAATTTCAAAAAAATAAAATTATGTACTATTTTATATTCTAAATAAATTGTACTATCTATAACTAGGAGTATTATTACCGTATCTGTTATCATTACGGTCATCATAAGGTTGAATGTTTTTTGAATAGAATTGGTCTGAATAAGACATACTATTGGGAATTACTTTAGGTTGTAAGTAATTCCCACTCCATTCATATGTATCAAGAACATCATTACCAGTATATAATCCTCCGTTAGTTTGAGAAGGAATATTTGTAGCACTTTTATCAATATAAGAAAAATTAAGCATCTTTATAATATATAAAGATATAAAGATTTACTTAAAAATATAATTATATAATAAAAGGATGAGTAAAAGAAGTAATGAATTTGAAACAGATGTAACAAAAAAAGCTAAAATACAAGACGATAAGGATTTTGTAAAAGATGGTCTTTCAACAGAAGATATAAAAAAAATTGTTAAAGCAATTCGTTTTACAATTGAATATTCTCCTATAAAAGATGCTGCACTTATAGATAAAATAAAATCAGAATATAATTTTTTTGCAACTCGCTATCCTATGCTTTTTGAAATGGCATCAAGATTTGATAAGTTTGATTATGAAAGTTTTGATTATATGCTTGATATGAGAGAAAAAATTATAAATGATGATATTACTAGTGAAGAAGCATCAAAAAAAGTAGGCAATGATTGGTTTAATAAATATAATCCAATTAAAAAATAAAAATGTGTACTTTATTTTTATATAATATAAAAAATTGATATAAGATTATAAACTATTATATATTATACAATTAGTATTAATTCGTCTATCAAACACATTACATTATAATGACTACTATTACAGAAACTCAAATTCCCAAAAATCTTTATGAAATTATTGAAGAAGTTTATACTACTTATAAAAAGAATGGTTCTGAAACTAACGAGAATAATACATATTTTAACGTTCTTCTTCAAGTTATCAAAAAATACCATTTCTGGCCTGCTATGCAAATTAAAAAGTTTAAAGGAAAACCAAACCTTATCCTTCTTCATAATACATATAAAAATATTAACGGTAATTCGTATAAAGAATTATACGAACAGTGTCGTAGTGTTGTTCTAGATTTCAATCTTTCATATAATAATAACGTTGTGGTAACATATGCTAATTCTATTCCTGATAGAATTAATTATGAAAATTATCTATCGATTGCATCTGATACAGATAAGATTTATGAATCGTATGATGGAACTATGATTACGGTTTATAATTATAATGATGAATGGCAGTTTGGAACATCAAGCTGTCCTGATGCAAATAGTTCAAGATTTTCTCATCCTACAAAAGCACACGGTAATATGCTAGATGATATTCTATTTGAATATTATCGTAATAATTTTACTGAAGAAGAAATTCATAATGAATCACCTGATGTAATTTCTTTAAAAATTAGAAAAATGTTTACAAATAACCTAGACCCTAATATGGCTTATGAATTTGTTATTATTCATCATGATAATAAACATATTATTGATTATTCTCCTACATTTGGAGATAATTACAAAGTTCTATATCATATTAATACAAAAGAAAGAAAATCACTAGGAGAATTTGATATCGCTTCTGTTGCAATTCCTGCTCTTCAAGAACTAGGTGTTAAATATCCTGTTCAATTTGCTGATAAAACAGAGGCATATAATTTCATGATTTCAATCCCAACGTGTTATGGAATTATAGTAAAGAAATCAACGGAGTCTGGAACAAAACTATATAAGGTATCAACCGAAAAAATTAATTTTCGCGAAGAAACAGACCCTTGTAATCCTAATGTATGGATTAATATGCTTATCGTATATATGAAAAATAATGCAAATTATCATATTAACGATTATATTACACATTATGCTAGTGATATTGAATTTCCAGTAGATAATCTAGGAAGGTCATTAAACCCTACATATCTAATTCATACAGCAATTAGCACTATTAAAGATAATCTCTTTAATCTATATGTGTCTACAACAACATATTATAATTTTCATAAGAGATTTAAAATGAATAAAGAGCTTGATAAACAATTTTCTCCTATTATTCAATACCATCTTGCTCAACTTCGTAATCAACAAGTAACTATTTATACAGATAAACTTATTACACCTGCAAATGTTTATTATTATCTATGCCAGTGTAATAGTGTTAAAAACATTAAAACTCTTATTCAGTATTTTGCAACATATAATATGAATGATATGCCATATATCAATACTATGTCTCCTAGAACTATTATGTGTTTCACAATTCTTAATAGTCTTCTATCATAATTTTAACATATTATGATAATAATCCTAATATAAAAAAACAAAAATAATATTTTTTACTTTTTAGAAATATATTTTATCCATTTTCTAAAAAATATTTTCCTTGTTTTCTTGACAGCTTCGGGATGAAACTGTATACCTATTATTTTTTTACTTTTATTATAAGCCATCCATATTTGTTTTTTATTTCTTATTACTATTTTCCAATTTTTAGGAATACATGAAATATAATCAAAATGAGTAAATTTATACATCTTTTTACTTACTTTAAATGGTTCTGTAATAATATTACTAGTAATATGCTTTGATTTATATTGTAAAGATGATATGCATTTTTTACTACCTAAATTTTTAACTAAATATTGATATCCATAACATATACCTAATATAGGAATATTCATATTTAATAATTTTTTAGGTAATTTTGGTAATTTTTTTTTATCATTTAATATCATATATCTAGAACCTGATAAAATTATACCATCTATTTTATTTTTGATAATATACTTTATTATATTTTTTTTACTCCAATGAACAAAATATAATTTTACTTTTTTATCAAATGACCTATTAAAACGGTACTTGTATACTGAATTATGACCAATTGTCATTAATATAATAAGAATATTTACCATAATATTCTTATTATAATAATTGTTAATATTATTTATTTTATAAGTAAAAAATATATAAAAGATAATTTTAGTATAAATAAATTAATTAGCCTTTTTATTAGACCATTCTTCTGAAATAATTTTGAACTTTTCTTTTGGATTCATATCAGGATTATTGATTTTTAATTCAGCCATTTTTTCTTTCATAAAGATATTGTATTGTGATAGAGCTTTTTTTGGTTTTTCTACACCATTTGCATCTAGTTTAGATTTAACTACTTTTTTTACTTTATATGTTTCATTATACACTTCTTTAACAATAGCATTAAATTCTTTAATAGTATAATCATTTTTAGAAACATCTACTGTTTTGTTAAAAAGTTCCATAAAATTAGAGGTTTTTGACATTAGTTAAAGATACTTTTATAATATGGTGTTAATATATAATAACACAACAATCATTTTTTTATTTTTTTGCATATTTTTTGCATTTTTGAAATGTTATAAATATAAATAAAAAATGATATAAATTAATTACATTATATAGATATAATGTTTCGTAATTATTCATTTGACCCTAAAAATCCTTCAAATAGTCATACATTTGAAGTCCATGATATTGATTTATCTATTATAAATGGTATCAGAAGAGTTATTCTAACTGATATTCCAATTGTTGGAATAATTGGAGAGACTGTTGATAGTATTGATCCGACTGTAAATATTCTTGTAAATACTTGCCCTCTGCATAATGAAATTATTACACATCGTATTGGATTAATTCCAGTTTGTCTTACAGAAAATGAAATAGAATCATATGAAGATGGTTCAATTATTCTTGAATTAAATGTTTTAAATGAAGGCAATAAGATTGAAGCTATAACTACAAATAATATTAAAGGTAAGAGAAATGGTGTAGATATTTCAGAAAAAGAATTAAAAGAAATTTTCCCTAAAAATCCTATTAGTAATGATAATATTTTAATTACAAAATTAAGATCAGGAGAACAATTACATTTTACAGCAGAATTAGTTAAAAAGACAGCGCGATTTAATGCTTCTTTTAACCCTGTGTCATTATGTAATTTCTCATATATTCAAAATCCAGAAGAAGCAGATAAAAAAGAAGGGATTTTAGATAAGGAAAGAGCATATTATAAAAATAAATTTGGTGATCCAACAGCATTTTTAATGGATATTGAACATATTAATATAAATATCGCTCCTAAATATCTAATTAATAAATCTATAGAAATTATTATTGAAAAATTAAATAATCTTCGTAGTAATTTAATTAAAGATGATGTAATTCAAGTAAAACAATTTCAAGAAATTGAAAACACATTTGAGTTCTTTATTGATGATGAAGATGATACATTAGGTAATATTATTCAATCAGTTTTACACTCAAAATATATTCGTGAAAATAATAAATTTGATAATACTGTTTGTTCGTATATTGGATATATTTGCCCCCATCCTCTTAAATCACTATTAGTTATTAGAATTACATTAGAAGATGAGACAAGAAAAGAGAAATTTATTAATTTTCTTGAAATGAATTGCAAAACAATTATCGAAGAATTATCTACTATTAAATCCAATTGGAATAAATTTGTATTAGAAAATAAGGTGATATAAATTTATTAACATTTATTAAGTATGGTTGATAAAATTGAAATAGACGATGAAATCTATGATATTGTAGATGAAGAATTAAATAATATTGAATATTTAGAAATTTTATCAATTGACGAAATAATTAAAGATAACCCATCATTTATGGCTCTATCAAAAGATGAGATACAATCAGAATTATATAAAACATTTAAAAATAAAAATAAAACCGACAATTTTACTAAACTTTTTTATGATGTCATAAATAATAATAAAACAAGAGAAGGTATTCTGGATGATTATAGTAATTATATATTTATGTCAGATGTTGATAAAAAAGATTTTTCTGAATTAAATATTGAAGAAGAAGTTGCTAATTATAATGAATTAGATAAATTACAAACAACGAGATATAACATTTCTAAAAATAACTATTTTTTTGCAATTCAATATGATGATAAATCTTCTTATAAAAGACTTAAACCTACTAGTAAAATCATTTTAGAATTAAATAAAAATGATTTTGATAATAATAGAGTTTATTACCCAGTATACCCAATAGATGATGTGAATATTCCTATAATAGCTGCATATTATAAAGTTCCAACAGCTACAATTAATGATTATATGTATAATAAGGTTACGTCACACCTTTATAATAATAAAAATATTAATAAAAATAATTCTACAAGATTCACAGATATTAATAAATTGATTAAAAATACAAGACCATCAATAGAAACAATAATAGAAAATATTCCTGATTCTTTTGATTTAAATTATAATGATTTAAATAATATTTTTAATCGTTTTGGATATTCTATGGATTTTATAAATGAAAATGACTTTGAATTGTTAATAAAACATATGAACAAGCTTGTTAAAAATGAAAAAGAAAGAATAAATGTATAAGCCTTTAAAAAATAAGAAAATAGATATTTTAAATAATAAGCTAACATTCTTTGATAAACTTTCTAAAACAATTAGTCTATTAAATTTAACAGATAAAACAAAAGAGTTACTTATACTTCTTAAATCAGGTCTAGAAGATAAGAGAATAAATAGTAATCTTTTACAAAAACCTAAATTATTATATGATAATATTGATGATATTATAAAAAATATATCAAATGATAATGTTAATATTGAACAGGTAATAGAAAATATTAAAAGTTTTAAAGAATTTGAAAATATTGAAAAGAATATTACAAGTATAAATAATTATATTGAGACAACACAAAATTTAGAAGAAATTTTAGAAGAACTTGAAAATATGAAAGATGATTTTAATTATATTAAGTATAATATTAAAAATTACGATGATAATGTGAATAAAAAGGTATTTATAAATTTTTATAATGAAATGAAAGAAATTGTTATAGGAAATAACGAGGATAATTACGAGGGATTGCCATCAATATTAAGAAATGTTGATTTAGAAAATTATGAAGAACTGGAATTTGATAATGAGTATGTAGAAGAAGAAAATAATGTTGTATTATCCGATAGTAAAATGATAAATAATTTATTAGAAAAATATTGGCTTACATTAGAATATAAGAATGATATAGGATTTATTGAAATACTAAAAATTGTATTACCAATCCTTTATATAATAAGTAAAACATCAGGGATAGAAATTAATTATGAGATATTATGTAATGAATTATATATATATTTTAGAGGAGTAAGTACAAAGTTCAATATAATAAAAAGAAAATTAGAAGAAAAACAGATTGATATAGACGATAATGATATATTTGATATTGCTAAAATAAAAGCTATAAATACAAACTTAATAGATTTAAATATGGGTTCGGGAGTAAATAATATTATAAAAGAAGCTAATAATGAATATAGCCTTATAATAGAAGACGTTTTCAATAGTTCAATCGCTTGGTGGATTTTAAATATACAGGAAAAAATTATTAAAGATAATTTTAATATTGATAATAGTAAATTAAATCCAATATATATTGATAAATGGTTTTTATATGGAGAACCATTAAAAAAAGAAAAAACTAAAATAGGAGTAGCACCATATTTAATAAGTATAATAGATGATTTTATAAAAGAGAAGAATGATAATAGTATTAATATTGTATATAATAATATAATTGAATTAATAAATGATAGATATAAAGATAGACTGGTAATTCTTAAAAACGTATATGTTGATTTAGAATCTAAAAAAAAGATTGAATATGGTGTAATAGCACAAAAAAAGATGATAGAAAATATTAAAAATAAGAAATTTGATAAAATAGCATACGATTATATAGAAGCTCTATTATATTCTCCTGGTGTTAATTATAAAAAATTACATAAATATTTACTAGGATGTTGCTTACAAAAAATAACAAAAGATTTTAAACCAGATAGTGATTTAATAAATAATGCAAGAAGAGATTTAATAGATATTAAAAAGAAATTTGCAACACGTAAAGAAACTAATAAAAAACGTTCATTACGTTTTACTCCTATTATAAAAAGAAAATCACATGAAGAATATGAAGATGATGAAGATATTGAATATAAAAAAATAGAAAATGTAGAAACAGAAATAGATGAAGTTGATATATTAGAATGGTTAGATAATATGAAAGAAAAAAATTCATTATTGCCAAATAATATAATAGAAGATTTAAAGAAAAATACTAGAAGTTCTCTTGATTATATTGAGAAATATATAAAAATCTTACAGAAAACTAGTAAAAAAAATAGTGATTTATTAGAAATATTTATACCATCAAACATTAATTATAAAACACTCTTGTTAAATATTATTAAAATTATAAATATTAAGACAGGTGATGAAAATACTGATTTATTATTAAAAAAAGCTATTGAGTCAATAAGAGAAATATTAGTAGATTTGGAAAAATTAAATATGATAAAAACAGAAGAAAACAGAAATGATATAGAACGTATAAATGCATATATAGTTGCAAGAGCTATGTGTTTGCCATGTAATCCAGAAAATACTGCTGGGAATATATTAATACCAGTTATTGAAGTTAAAATTAATTTTATAGAAGAGAATGCATATAGAATATATGATAGAATATCAAGTAGTATAAAAAACTCTAAATTCTTATCATTTGATGAAAATACTGCATTTATTAATAGCATGAGAGAGAAAAATAAACAAATTAAATTATCTATATTAAATAATAAAACTGTTGAGGAAAATAATTTGATATCACAATTAAAGAAAGCAGGTATTAAAAATAATTTAATGAGTGTAGAAATGGTAAATGAAAAACAAGAAGAAAATTTAGAAGAAGATAATGAAGCTGAAAAACATTTTAAAGAGATAGAAGAAGAATATCTTGCTTTACAACAAGATATATATGCGCAACAAGATGATGATGAAGATAATGCTGAAGGTGAAAATGAATATGCTATGGGAGCAGAAGACGATGATGGTGATGATGATAATTTAGATAAAAATGATATGGGATTTATTTATGCCGATTAAATATATGTATCCATTATAATAGTAATTAATATTTCAGATTAAAAATAGTACATAATTTTATTTTTTCAAATTTTAGAAAAGTTTAATATATTTTACAAAATAAATAAATTATGTACTATTTTTACAGAGCAATTTTTACAATATTATCATCTAATAATCTCTTAGAAACATATACATCTACGTTATCGCTTATATTTAAAATATCGTCTTGTTCTTTTTTATTTATAATCCATTTTAAATTTTTTTTAATAGATTTTAGCTTTTTATCAATAATATCATTTTGATTTATAAATGATTTTACTATTATAAACTTCATATCTTTATTTTTCTTAGATATTATTATATCTTCAATATTATACCATTCGTTTAATAATAGGTTATTCTTATTTAAATTTAATATCATATCATATAGTTTTTTTTGTATTTTTTCAATATCAGATGTTTTTATTTTACTATCATTTATATATTCTTTTAATGGTATATAATCGTTATCATATTCTAATACTGAAATTATATATATATAGTTATAATCATTATCAGAACATACATAATTATCTAGTAATTTAGGAGAAGCATTTAATTTTTCCATTATTTTATAGTTTTCATTAATTAAATTATAGGTATCTGATATTGTGTTTTTATCAAGAAAATATACTTCTTTTATGATAATAAGTTTATTATCATTTGTTAAAAATGTTTTAGTGGAAAAAGACGTTTCGTTTCCAAAAGGGCTTTTAATCTTATATTTATTTCCAACACACCCCAATCCATTTTTAACATCTTTTACAATTATTTTATTATATTTAGTAATTTCATACTTTATTGATCTTTTTTTTACAATATTGTTAATTATATTTGATACAATTGATATTTTTTTTTCATCTTTTATTTTAAATTTTTTAATAGGATTAGTATAAAATTCCTTAATATATTCATCTATATTAGAAGTTAAATCTTTTACATTTATAATAAATGGTTTTTTCACAACCATTATTTCTTTCTATTTATAAAATATAAAATAATATAAAATAAGACATGTAAATAGTACATAATTTTATAATTTACAAAATATATTAAACTTTCTAAAATTTTCAAAAAAATAAAATTATGTACTCTTCCTAATAGAGTATACATTAATGTATAAAAAAATACTAAATAATAGTCTATATATTATTATAATAATATTGTTAATGATTTTAATAGGTCTGGCTTCATATTATATATATTATATGAAAAATGATGTAGTAATACATACAAAAGAAAAACCTAGTGAAAAAGTTATTATTATTAAAGAACAACAAACAACTATTCCGGAACAACAAATAATGCCACCTGTTTATCCTAGTAAATTACCATCATATAATAATACAGAATATCAACAAATAGGTATTTTAACATCTGATGAAACAGATAAAGATCCTATTGTTTTACCATTATTTAGTAGAAAAATAGGTAATCGTAGTGATAGATATAATTATTATACAGCTACTGATAAAAATAATATGATGAGATTACCAATAACAAAAGATAATAATAATTGTGAAGATGACATAGGTTGTAGAGAACTGTATAATGGTGATAAAATTAATGTAGAAATTTATAAAGGAAGAATATTTACTGTTACAATTTATAAAGTAGATGCACCTCGTTATTTTGCAGAAAGGTACTAAAACTTAAAAAACAAAAATAATATACATATATATATATATATCATTCTTTGTTTTTTTCTTTTTAATTTTTGTTATTTTTTACTCATCCTCATTAGGTCCATCTGAGTATACTACGACAGGGTCAGCAACAACGATAGTAGTTCCACTCGCCTTCTTATCATTCCACGCAGCGATTGCAAGCTTGAAGTTCTCCTTTGAATCCCTTTCAGGATTCTCTGCCTTAAACTCAGCTATCTTCTCGGCAACAAAGATATTGTAAGCCGAAGGAGGGCGCTTCTTAATGATGTTTCCATCAGCATCACGCTCGCGCTTTGCCCTAGGCTTCTTTACCTTCTTATCGTCTTCGCTAGAAACTTCGTCATCATCTCCTGATTTCTTAGCCTTCTTAGTCTTCTTAACAGCCTTTCCAGGCTGTAAGATAGCCTTTACAGCCTTGTAATCAGCAGACAAGATAGCAAGAATCTCAGAAAGACCATATTCCTTGTTGATATCAACAGACTCGGAAAACTTAGCGATGATAGCAGTAGTCATAGAGGTCATTATAAGACTTTGAGTGGTTTTCGAAAGATTGATTCTTTGCAAATGTGTTTTTACCTATTGAGGTGATAAGTAAATATATACTTATTTATCATTTTTTTTATAAATAAAAAAATATTAGGACAAATTTATCTAAATTAAAGATTTTAATAGGTAATAATTTGTTTTATATAATTTATATCATACAAAATCTTATTTCTATCATCGTGATTAATATATAAATAATCTAATTTTTCATTATTATAAGTGTTAATTCTATATAATCTACCAGAAAGTGCACCATTTTCATATGTTTTTATATAATATTGATATATAATATCATTAATTATAAAATAAATTGATTTATTATTATTTGCTATATAAATGATAATAGATTTGTCGTAATTAATAATTTTTTTTAATATATTAACGCAATTATTTATAACACTTTTACCAATATTAGTATCGTCTCCATAAAAATCAATATAATTTTTTAAAGTTACATGGTCTTCTTCTGAAATACTAGATGAATTTATATAATCAATTGATAATAAAATATATCCTGAAGAACTTTTATGAGTAAAATAATTTTTCCACATAATATTTTTTATATAATATTTTGTTATATTATAAACATAAGTGAATATATTCATTTTTTGTAAAATAATAGTAAAATATTTATCAAGAAGAAGACGATATTTATATACAAAGTAATATCCTTATAACCTTTTAACTTATTATTGGATGTTATTTGTTCTTCTTCGTATTCCATAGGAATATATAAGTCTCTAATAATTTGCTGATTATAACAGTAAGATGATGTAATAATATCAGATATAGATGTAGTATGAACTATTAAACCAGTAATACTATATTTTCTATTATGGTTCTTGTTAAAAATAATTGAATCTAATAATGTTCTGTAAAATCCCGAAAGATGTTTTTGACTTACAACACTATTAGTATAAGCCTTGCATTGTACTAAGATAATATTACCATTATTGAGTTTGCAAATAATATCAATACCTGTATCCAAAAGAACATTATAGTTTCTATTACACATCTTATATCTCTGTTTTACTGTATAATTGTCATCATTTACTATAATATTTGCTTCAACTAGTAAATTATAAGGAACATGTTTCCATAAATAAGCATTTTTGATATCATAATACTTATACAGCTTTTCTAAAACAAATTTTTCATATTCTAAGCCCTTGCAAAATTTATAATCAATCATTTTAATAGTTTCTAATAACGTCATTATGAATATGATAATAATTATATAAAATATAAAATGTCAATTTTTTGTTTGTATTATAAGTTTTTTATATTAATAATATAGATAAATGCAATTACCATTTATAATTATTTTTGATATTGATAATTGTATAATAGGTAATATACATAATTGTACACACGAACAAGGTATTATTGATATATTATATAAAAATTGTAAAAAGGATAAAATAACAAATGTTTGTGTAAATAAAACAATTGATATTACAAATGAATTAAAAGAAGGATTATTACGACCAAATTTAAAAGATTTTGTAGAATTTTGTAAAAAAAAATATAAAAATGTCGAATTATTTTTATATACAAATTCATCTTATAAGTGGACAAATACAACATTAGTATATAATATTGAAAAAGCTTCTAAAATAAAATTTAATAAACCATATTTTACACGTGAAAATTCAAATAATAATAAAAAACTTATATCAAATATATACGATGATATTATTAAAGTTTTATCAAAAAAATACCCTCAATTAAGTAAAGATATAAATAAAGAGACAGTATTTAATACAAGATTAATGATGATAGATGATATACCAAATAATATACAAGATTTTTCAAATAAACAAATAGTTTGTCCTGAATATAACTATCGACCTTATTATAATATTGAAGAAAAGATAATAAATAAATATAAAATACCAGAGAAATTGTTTAATGATAAAGAAATATTAGATTATTTTGATTATAATTTTTTACCAATATATAATATGAATGGAAATTATTTACAAAAAGATAAAACGATTCTAAATATTATTGAATTATACAATACAAGATTATCAGAACTAAATAATAAAGTACCTGATACTTTTTTTAATGATTTAATAAAAATTTTAGAAAAAAAAGATATCATAATGAATGATAAGAATATTGAAAAAATAAACAAAGAAATTCAAAATTTATCAAAATAAATTATAAATTAAAACTTGTTGCATCTTCTTGTATTTTTGTTACAAGTTTTATTTATAGACGCACAATCTTTTTTACAAGTTTTATTTAATGAAACTTTCTTTACCTTATTGCATCTACCAGTAGTTTTATTGCAAACCTTATCTATTTTTTTACAATCAGTTTTACATTTTTTACCTGAAACTAAAGAAGATTTTGAGGAAGATTTAATATTCATTTTTTTTTTATAATTATCTAATTGTATATATTTACCATTTTGTCTTACATATTCTTTTTTTTCAAAAACAGGAGATGAGCGACCGCTATCAGAAACTATTTTAATTTCTTTTACATAAATAATTCTTTCAACATTACCAAGTTTTTCTTTACGAAGTTGTTTGTATGTCTTTGCATTTTTTTTATCTTTGTTTCTTTGTATTTGCGCATTAAATAAATAATCCATTTTTCTATTCTAATTTATATAAATATTTTTTCTTTTGTAATGAAAATAATATATTTTATAAAAAAATAATATTTTTATGATTTTTGGTTACCATTTATAGTTATATTAGATGTTATGTTGTATATATTGGAGCTAATATTGTCCAAATTAGAAGTTATGTGATAAATATTAGAGGTTGTGTTGTATAAATTACTTGTAATATTATCTATATATAAATTACTTGTAATAGAATTATATATAATATTAGATGTTATTGGAATAATAGAGTTATTTTTTCTATTACTAAATATTATTTTAGAATATGCTTCATTATTATCAAATTCTAATAATGAATTTCTATTTATTCAATCACCACCACCGCCTCTTCCATTATCATCATCTCTACGACGGCGTTCGTCGCGATTATTATAATTTTGTCTTAAATCATTTATTATATATGGATAATCGCCATAATCGTATCCATAATGACCATGTCTACCGTGACCACCGTGATGACCATGACCTCCATGATGACCGTGTCCATAATGATGCCCGTGTCCATAATGATGATCCATTTGATGTATTACTTTTTCTGTATTTAAATTATCACGTAAATGTTCTGTATTACGTTGTTCCAATAGACGTTTAGTATCAAAACCATCTTTAAGTAAACTAGTTTTAACATCATTTCCAACTTCAACAATTTTTTGTTCTATACCCATGCGATTTTTGGCAGCTTCAATTTGAGACGCGGCATAGTTTTCAGCGGCTTGTTTAGCCATAGATAATTCTAATTTACT
>Ga0209653_1000809_pt1 | contig 26702 bp, 42 predicted proteins | sample SaaInl6LU_22_DNA_FD_184644 | JGI IMG/M metagenome (GOLD analysis project Ga0209653, IMG submission 184644) | Marine microbial communities from expanding oxygen minimum zones in the Saanich Inlet - ESP_116LU_22_DNA (SPAdes) (version 2) | ecosystem: Environmental > Aquatic > Marine > Intertidal...
ATTTTTTTTGTCAGGTCATAGTAGATGACAAACACGAACGTGGAAATGACCAACGCGTGGTTGGCGAACAACGCAAGAAATGCCGAACAGATGGCGCGAAATGAAGCTGTGAGACGTTCAAGAGCCGAAGCTGCTGAAGCTAGGGCGAAGTTAAAGGCGAAGAAGGCACAAGAAGCTGCCAAAAAGGCGAACAATCAGGCGAGGCAGGCGGCTGTTGAGAAGTCGGCGGCTGAAGCTGCTGCAGCGAGAGCGGCGCGGGCTGCGTCAAGGGGTGAAACTTCGAATCGTCGTAATAAGACTAACGCCGCTAACAAAGCTGCTAAGAAGGCTGCTGAGAACGCCAAGAAGGCTCAAGCAAATGCCGAAAAAGCCGCGGCGAATGCCAAGAAGGCTCAAGCAGAGGCTCTCGCCAAAAACGTAAAGAATAAACTGATTGCACTTTCGCGAAGACAAAATATAAATAAACGCGAAATGGCTAAACAAGGTAGGAAGATTTATATACAAGCTGTAAAAACTAGACTTCTTCACCCGAATCAAGGTGCTAATACGGCGATTTCTCAGCAATTTTTATCTACGTATGACGAATTTACGAAATTTGTCAATCAAAACTGACCGAATTTCCGAACAACTCATAGACCCATTCCCCATCGACGATTTCCTCTTCGATGAGTTTTTCCTTGAGTCGCTCCAACTGGTACATATTGTTTTTCAGCATAGCAACAGTCTCATCGTAACAGTCCCCGACAATGAGGTCAATCTCATTATCCACGAGAGCCGAAGCCTCCTCGGACATATTGCGGTAATCAAAAAAGTTCTGTCCAAATCCATAGGTGGTCACCATCTCACGAGCAATCTGGTACACGAGGGCATAGTCAGAGGAGGCACCAGTGGTGATCTTGTCCTTCCCATAGATAATCTCCTCCGCTGCACGACCCCCGAGAGCCACCTTGATTTGGGAGAGGAGGTACTCCTTCGTGTACATCGCAGAGTCTGCATTCTCCTCATTGGGTTGGAAGAAGGTGATACCACCCGCAGCACCCCGAGGAATGATGGAGACCTTGCGCACCGTGTCATAGTCAGGTACGAGGACACCCATGATGGCATGTCCAGCCTCATGGTACGCCACAAGTTCCTTCTTGCGGAGGGAGAACTTCACATCACCCTTGGCACCCACGACGACGCGCTGGTAGACATTCTCCACGATGTCATTCGTGATCACACCCTCACCATCACGGACAGCGCGGATGGCACACTCGTTCATGAGGTTCGCGAGGTCAGCACCCGAGAACCCTGTCGTCTGCTTCGCAATGTTCCCAAGATCAACATCCTCTGTGAGGTTCTTATCACGAGAGTGGACACCTAGGATCTTCTTACGACCCTGAACACTTGGAAGGGTAACCTGAATCTTACGGTCGAAACGACCAGGTCTCAAAAGAGCGTCATCGAGGATGTCGATACGGTTCGTAGCAGCGATGACCACGATACCAGTCTCGTTGTCGAAACCATCCATCTCAGTGAGGAGCTGGTTGATGGTCTGCTCACGCTCGTCGTTGGAAGGCATGTTTCCACCACCACGTTTCTTACCAACAGCATCAATCTCATCGATAAACACAATACAAGGTTGATTCTCTCGTGCCTGTTGGAAAAGTTCGCGTACGCGCTTGGCTCCAACACCTACGAACATCTCAACGAAGTTCGCGGCAGAGCACTGGATGAAGGGGACGTTGGACTCACCTGCGATGGCTCGAGCGAGGAGGGTCTTCCCTGTACCTGGAGCACCAGCGAGGAGAGCGCCACGAGGAATCTTGGCACCACTTCCAAAGTAGCGTTCAGGCTTCTTGAGGAAATCCACAATCTCCTCGAGTTCCTCTTTGGCGGAGTCGATACCCTCAACATCAGTGAATCGGGTCTCAACCTCCTGGTCCATCGTAAACTCAGTGGACTTTCCGAAGGGGTTGGGCATTCCCATACCACCCCCACCACGAGCACCGAAAATGGCTCGGAGGACAGAGAAGAGGTAGATACCGAGAATGAGCATGATTCCAGTTTCAGCGAAGGACATCGGTGGTCCCGAAGTATCCACGAGAACCTCAGCATCACTCTCCATCAGGGTCTGCCAGAGCTGCTCCGTTTGAACGATACGAACATCACCGTAGTCACCATTCTCCTCTTGGAACTGGGCAACATTCTCACTTGGCTTGACGATGACGGCGGGAAGTTCTTTGTTTTTGAGACCCTTGACAAACTGACTGTAAGTCCTTGGATGGTACTCAGGCTTACGCTCAGATGCGATTTTGACAGGGGGAGCTGTAAAATTATTTGCGATGCTGAACATCGTTTGATTACAATGACGTCACGTTTTTAAGTGGTTAAAGTTATGATGACCCAAGAACTTATATGGAGATTGAACTTGTTGGGGTTAGAAACGATAGGTACAACGTCTTCGTTATTAAAGATGACGCTTACATTGGACCATGCATCGCTCGTGGATACGAGTGGGATGGATGGATGCGAACTGATGTCGAGAAATACTATAAACCCGATACAGACATCTTAGACATTGGTGCAAACATTGGGTATAACACCTTGATGTTCTCTGATTATGGACCCGTACATAGTTTCGAACCTGTGTATGGTCAAATCGTCAACAAGAACTGTCAGAGTAATGCACTTCGACATAAAGTTTCGATGTATCCGTGTGCACTGTCGAACGTGAGTGAAGCTAGGGAAATCTTTGTCCCACTCTCGAATGTTCAAACGAACTATGGTGGCACAAGTTTTCACCACGAAGGTGATAAGAGAGGTCACAGTATTACCGTTCGATGTGTAAAACTCGATGACGTCTACAAGGGTACCCCATCGGTGGTGAAAATTGACGTGGAGGGACACGAACTCGAAGTACTTGAGGGTGCGAAGGAAACCCTGGAAAAACACAAACCCATGATTCTCATTGAACTTTTACCACACATTGAAAATTCTAAAAAGGCACGTGCATTTTTGGAGGAGTTGGGATACACCGAAACTGAGGAACGTCCCGAATCTGTCTATGTATTTACTTACACATCCTCTTAGAGTACCCGATGACCGCACATGTGATTCTCTTACCCGCATGTCCAGTTGTTAAACTATCATTATGTCCACCCATTCCCAAATCGTCGGGGTCTTCGTGAATTACGAGGGAACGTCCAATGACATTGGCTTTCGTTCCTCTCAACTTGACGAGTGCATCTTCCATCCTGAACTTGGCAACTCCCTTTGAGTCGAAACGAATGTTTCCCAAGTCTCCGACATGCCTCTCTTTGGATGTGGGTCCACCGTGCTTTTTACCATAGGGGTTGAAGTGTCCACATGCACCCATACACCCCTCACTAAGGTCACCCGCCTCATGGATGTGAATACCATGTGTACTATTCTTGAATTTGTTTGATTTGAGTGTCCCGTTAATTACAACTTTGTTACCCTTCTCTTTGAATTCTACGACACCCTTGATGTTGGGATGATTGAAGAGTGTTGTCGCTACAATCATTTAGTATCCACTGGGATTTTATATCGGGCGAAAGCCATCTTCTCCATCATGTAGTACATCTGGTATGCATCAACCACACTCGGACACCTGTACTGTTCGGGCATACACTCGGGGATGCCTTCTCGGGAGTAATATGCCGTCTCACTCTTGCGTTCTTCAAAGTGGGAGGGGTGATGGTTTCGAAGCCACATCAAATGCTCCGCACATGTATGCACTTTACCATATCTACGAGTGTATTCGAGGGTCAACGCAATCCCAATCTCACACGCGTACAGGTAATTCTTCAAACTTGAACCAACCCACATAGTCATGGGGTGCTTCGAGTGCGCGGGGCGGTAGCCTCTCCTCTTTCCATCCTTCGTGTAGGGTGCGTTTTCTTGGATGTAGTCCTGTTGATTCGAAAAAAACCATGCAGTATACAACATCTGACAAATCTCCAATTGAATCTTGACAACGTGTTGGTCACATGACATCTCAGCGATTTCAGCAGGAATCAATGAAAGAAAGAAAATATTCATTCTTGTAGTCGTCGGTGTTGTAGACACGAACTTCGACGTCTCCGAAAAAGACAGAGCCGTTAGGGAGCTTCCAGATTTTCTCTTTTGTTTGTTGGTTAGCGTGATACGTCGCTTCCTTCAGGGTGTGAAAGAAGCCACGGTCGAGGATATGGTTGGCGAGGACAACGTTGGTCACAAACATAATAAGATGATTAATTACATTTTTACATTCTACTTAGGTTTCATTATCCGAAACATACTCTTCTTCCTCTACATCTTCCTCTTCATCTGGTTCGACATCCAACTCACATTCTTCAATGGGTGGAGTATCGTCCTCCTCAACATCATCAAGTGGAGGAACACCCTCTTCATCTTCCTTCTCCTTCTCTCTTTCCTTATCCCTCTCTTTTTTAGCTTTTTTGATAGCCTCCTTTTCAAAAATCTTCGTGAGAATACCTGGAACCTTCTTAGCATATGCCATTTTTCTTTCGTGACTGTTTTTGATTTTTTCCAAAAATTGTGGACTGAATCCATGAGACTTGTATGCCTGGAGGACAGTCTTGAAGGGTGGTTGAATGCCATGTCGATAATACTTCTCATACATCATCGCGATGGCGCAACTCACCTTGACCCGAACGATTCCACTTTTGAGTATCCGAAGTGTCACATAAACCTGGTCTCCAAATTCAAGTCTCGGTTCACTCGGTTTCTCGGGTGGAACATATGACGTGGATTCTGGTAAATCTGGCTTCACATACGGTATTCCCAAATTTTCGTGATTTTTCTGGAGGAGTCTCAGGTACTCCTCCTTTTTATAGACGGGACCCTTTACAAATGTAAAGCTTTCAACTTCACGTTGGGTTATTATGTCATAGAGAAACGTCCCAGGCTTGGGTTTACCAACATTCTGAGCTGGAGGACACTTAACACGCTGCGACGGCCTCCTGAACATCATCTTCTTGATTTTCGACGAAGTTTTCCTCTAACTTAGGTGCCATAAAATGTTTCAGTTCAGCATCAATGAAGTGTGCAGATTGCTGATTCTGGTGCGTGTAGAAAGGTCCCCAAATCTCAATGACCTTGCGCTCCTTATTGTACCACAAGTAGTCGAGACCGAGCTTTTGGGTCAACCAGTAAAACTTCTTACCAGTCTTACCGATGAAAGCGAAGAGTCTGTCTTCGTCATACTCGGAGACGTCCATTTGGGAGTAATGGCTGTTGGGTGGCGTGTAGGGAGCCATTTGTATTTACTTGTTGTCTCTCCTTTTGTTTAAGTACGTTTCTGACGTGCTTGCTTGTGTATACCCCCTTTTTATTCTTCTTATCGTTCTTAGTCACACGTTTCTTGGGTTCCTTATAATCCATTGTGATATATTGACATTATTTCTATAACTTAGGCTTCCTCCTCCTCTTCCTCATCCACTAGGGACTCATCCTCACTCTCAGAAGATTCATCATCACTACATTCAAAGTCTTCATCATCACTGTCATCAATGAGTTCATACCCTTGTGGGTGCCTAGCGAAGAGATGTGTGTCTTCGAGTTCATTCACATCATAGAACCCTGACACAGACTCCTTAGCCACCTCCTCATCAACATTGGTAAAATCATACAAGTTGAACTTGTTCTTTTCTAAAAAGTTGACTATATATGAATCTTGGTTTTCTGTGACGGTACGCGCAATTTGCGTCGTACCATCTTCACAGTCTACGTCGACAATCATGTCTATGTCTTTTAAAATTTAAATCTTTAATAACATTAATGGATAACCTTAAAAATTGGGGTGTTCGTTGTATCTCAAACAGGAAGGTGGGTTCACGTGATGCTGTCATGTTTGATATAGACGATACACTCATATTTATCGATGGTCGTCCAAATATACCCATGATTGAACTTCTCCACGAAGCAGCAATCATGGGGTACAACATTGTCATCATCACAGCGAGACCTGGGATTGAGGCAACGGTGCGTTGGACTATCAAACAACTTGGTGAGTATAGAATCGGGTATCACTATTTGGGATTTACGAGTGCGGAAACAAAACATTTAATGAAAGAGAGACTTCCTTACAATTTCATACTATCTGTCGGTGACATGCCTACTGACCTCACTGGTTCCCCTCACTATCTCAACATTTCCAATTTTTCTCACAATTGAGACAGCTCACGTACGTTGTCATAGGTTCATCTGCAGACCTCGTTTGTAACTGATAGTACGTCGTCTTATTCGACTTACATCTGTTACAAGTGAAGAAACCCTGTTGATTTTTTGCTTCTCGAGCAATGGTCTCCTTTCGGAGTTCCTTGTGGATTCGCTCCTCCATCTGTTTTGCGTATCGACCGTAGGGACACAGCTCTTCTGGGCGCATGTCAACAATGTCAATAACAGACAATTTCCGTGTGATGAGATGGTCTTTCAAATTGGGATTTTCCTTGATACTACTTTTTATAGTCAGAAACTTATGCTTGTATATATTCGTAAACTTGTGATTATCCCAGGCAGCATCACCATCAACCTCTTCGATTCTCCTCTTCGCGTGGCGAACAATGCACTTCTCTAGGTCTGTGCATAGGTTATCATCTTGGGAAACACCGAGTATTTCAGACAGACGTTCAATGACGAATTGTCTCGTGGGGTTTTCCATGGTGATATGTAGCAATAAACCTTTATGTGAAACGACACTTAGGGCAAGGGAAGGCCTTCATGGACGTTCCTATATTCAGCGGAATCAAAAGCATCGGATACGCGACGAGCAGGGTTCGTATCCACGAATCCATAGCGGTACGCAGCGCGACCTGAGTATTTTTCAGATTGACGGTTAGACATATACAAAGCCAGTAGTATGAGTGCGATGACGGCAATCGACACTCTCTTATTGGAGAAGTTCATTTATTTCTGTGGATATTTTTTTATGAGGTCATCACAAGGATGACAAAAGCAATACTTATTCATGAAACTGAGGGAAACATCGAAGAAATAGACTTAGATATAGACCCATCTAAGAATGAAATCTTTCTACTTCTATGCGGGCGTCAAACTTTCATCGGGCAGTGGCCTGAGATAGATGTCGTCATCATGAAACCTGAGGACGGAACCACGAGAAACGACAACGTGCTACCAGAACCTTTCGACGTCGAGGAGGTCTATGGAAAGATTCTCCTCGTTCGCATGGATGAAAATTCAGAACCACAGGATTTCACTTTACGAGAGTACTTTAGGTACAAAGGCCTCCCCGTTTAGAACGGCGTTAGCATACTTCATACACAACTGAAAATGTATATACGCCCATTCCATGGGTTGGTCAACCCTAGGTTTCCCTGGTAATGGGTTATCATTCGCAACCTCGATGATATCGACGCGACCCCCGTCCACCGATTTCGCCATCGCACCACCAATCTTCTTCAACCACAGTGCATGGCTCTCATTTTTACAGTCAAAGTTCTTGACAAAGGTCGCCATTTGTATTACTTGGGATTCTTTTCTATAAGTAGTCTCGCACTAGGGTCAGTTATTTTCGTCCATTTGGGACGCCAAATCTCAGAAATGAGATGGTCATTATCCGAGCCATACATCCTCCAAAATATGGTTCTGTACAGTACCTCCTCCTTCGTGAGTGGAGTGTTATGACCATGCGACTTTAGTTTTACAGCTCGAACTACATCATCGGGAACCTCACTTTCGGCATACTTTTTAATCTCATCGACCCAGTTCGTCCCCACCGCGTCACTCATCCCATCCTTCTGCCTCCACAAAATTTCTTTGGGAAGGTATCCCTCGAACGCCTCACGAAGCATGCGTTTCTCAACTTTGTCAATTTTGTGTGTTTGATTGACCGACATACACACATCGATAAAGTTTTTATCCAAAAAGGGTACGATTAAATCGAGACCATGCGCCCCCGCACACCTATCCGCCCTCAACCCATCGAACTGATGAATCAAACGGAGACGACGCATGTTTTCACATGCAAATTCATCAACATTCGGTGCGTTATGGAAATAGAGGTATCCACCCAAAATCTCATCGGCACCTTCACCTGAAAAGATATATCGGCATTGGGTCTGCTGCTTGATATACTTGCACAGAAGCCACATTGGAGTACTCGCCCTCACTGTCGTCGTGTCATATGATTCGAGAGAGTGAATCACGTCATTGATGTGAGCTATACCCTCCTGCACTGTAAACTTCACCTCGGTGTGTTCAGTGTCCAGATACTTTGCGACTGTACGAGCTGCTTCGAGGTCGGGGCTTCCCTCGAGACCGATGGAGAAGGTTTTAATCTTTCCAAGCTTACGAGTCGCTATGGATGCGATGAGACTACTGTCCAAGCCACCCGAGAGAAGGAATCCTATGTCCCTGTCAGTATTATCGATGCGCTCATGAACTGCACTCTCGAGTGTGTCACGAATCTTTTTGTGATACCTAGTCTTGATGTACTTGTTCACTGTCCAGTACCCATTATGGTAGCACACAAAGTCATTGATGTACGAGTCATATATATGACCAGGGGGAAACACACGAATTTCAGAGTTCAGGAATAGCAAAGCCTTGGCTTCACTCGCAAATGCAATGGAACCCGTGGCGTACCGTGTGTAAAAAAGGGGGCGGACACCAACAGGGTCACGAGCTGCCATGATTCTCTTTCCATCGGAATACACAATGGCAAAATCACCGTTTATCATATCAACCATCTTCATCATTCCATAGTCCCGAATCATTGGGAGAAGAACTTCACAATCACTCGTACTAACCTCCGTACCTTTACGAAATTCTCTGTGATTGTAAATCTCTCCGTTACACATCAGCATACCACATTCACGTTTGAAGGGTTGCATGCCAGCTGGTGTTAAGTCATTGATTGCCAAACGATAAAAGTCCATGCGACACTTTCCATGGGTCTCACTTCTGTAATCATCGGGACCTCGGTGAGAAAGGAGGTAGGAGGAAACTTCTACTTCTTCACCGAAGAGAGCTAAGATGCCACACATTGTTGTTACAACTCAACTTACTTTTAAGTTGATATTCATCCACTCAACATATTTGTCTGGATCAGCGTCACCATCCATTTCCTGTCCAGCCATAGAGATGGATTCCATTCCACCAAAATCCTCAGTTTCGAATCGTAATATACAGTAAAAAGATACATTCGTGCGCGCAGCGATAGAGTCAATCGTGTTGAAGTCATAGCTCTCAATTTCCATGTAGCGTTGTATCTGCTCGGGAGTTCTATATTTTACAGAAGAGCTTTCAAGTTTACGTTTACCATTGGACATGTCAAAGCATGGCCAAACACCATGTTTCGAACGAAAGGTGGAGACATATTGTACACATTTATCAGCGGATTCGCGACTAGGAAAACACATGAATCTAGGTTTAGAAGTGGGGTCCACTAGACTGAGATAGGTTCCATTTACATTTAATTTTACAAAGTGAAACTCCATTTAAATTATATAAGGAAAATATCTTTAACAAAGTTATATGAACTTCCCCAAGACCCCTGGTCAGTGTAAATATGCACTCGCCCTCAGATCCCAAAAACCCATCGTTATAGGGACTGGACCAGCGGGTTCGGGTAAAACAATGCTGGCGTGTCAAATTGCCCTTGAGCATGTACAAAAATTTCAGCGCCCTAAGATTGTTCTCACACGCCCCATTGTCGCAGCTGACGAGGACATGGGCTACCTACCAGGTGATATGGAGCAAAAGATGGAACCATGGACGAAACCAATGTTTGACATCTTTGAAAAATACTTGAGCCACAGTCAGATGGAACGTTTCATCAGCATTGAACCCCTCGGATACATGAGAGGGCGTACATTTGATAACACCCTAATCATCGCTGATGAAATGCAAAACGCTACACCCAATCAAATGAAGATGCTTCTCACACGCGTGGGTGAAGGAACCAAACTCATCGTTACTGGTGACCTTGAACAGTCCGACCTCGGTTCTGAAAATGGACTCGAAGACCTCATCTATAGGATGCAGTGCCAAGACCTTGAGTATATCACACACGTAGAGATGGAAGACGAAGACATTGTTCGACACCCAGCGGTTAAAGAAGTACTCAGTATTCTAAACAGATGAAAGTCATTCTCGCACTCCCTGGACGGACATTCTCTGGAACCTTTCTCATGAACTGGTCTCAGACCCTAATGACTCTAACCAAGAAGGGCTACGACTTTATGGTTACAAATGAATACTCAAGCTATGTCACATTTTCAAGGATGAAGACTCTCGGTCTCGACGTTCTTCGAGGAGCTGACCAGAAACCATTTGGTGGTCAAGTCGAATACGACGTATGGCTCACCATCGACTCTGATATCGTCTTTACACCCGAACAGATTGTGGAACTCCTCGAAGATACTAAGAAGTATCCAGTGGTCTCAGGTCTTTATCGGATGCAAGACATGGTTCATTATGCATGTGTAAAAGACTGGGACACCGATTATTTTAAGAAGACTGGTTCCTTCAAATTTATGAAGGTTGGTGAACTTGAGAAGGAGGGTAAATATGTCCCTGTCGCCTACAACGGTATGGGCTTCTTTGCGTGTCGGAAAGAGGTCATAGAAAAGATGAAGTATCCATACTTTACCTACCCCCTCATAGAGATGGAAGGTGAAGATGGGAAGTTACTGCGAGATACATGCTCTGAAGATGTCGCCTTTTGTAAAAATCTCAAGGATGCTGGTTTTGATGTAGTTGTGAATACGACCCTCCGTGTCGGGCACGAGAAAACTCTCGTAATTTGAGACGATTTACGTCGTTGTCCAGATTTTGTAGGTTTCTACTCACACGTCCTAGGCGTTCCTCCATTTGAATTCTCTCCCTCTTGACCCTCTCGTACCACTCATACATCTCGTAGATTTCCTGGTCGATTTGTGTATATCGCTCAGCAAGTTTATAGTCCATAGGGAGTTCGCGAAGTTCTGCTGCAACCTCTTCACTTCGAACTTCGAGGTCACGACACGAGTCTTTGAACTCTTCCATTATTACTCCTGGATGAGATTATTTATGATTCTTAAAGCTTCTTTAGTCTCAATCTCCCACCATGTTCCGTGAAACACTTTTAATAGAAAATTTGGGACATCCGTCATATCTATAGGGACTTCTTCGTGTGGGATGATAATCCACGTGTCATCCTTGATACTGGAAAGAACACCGCCATCATGGGAAATGACAGGTTTACCAAAATACTTCGCCTCAAGCATCGGAAGACCAACACCTTCTCCGTGGGAAAAAGAAACAACATAGTCACACATGTTATAGAGACCCGCCATTTCACCATGACTCAGACGGTTCGTGACGTATTTTATGTTTTTGGATTCGGGTAAGTTATCCATTTTATTTGTTTTGACGATGAGTCTGTGATCAGTCCCTTCGATAACTTCCTTGAAAGTTTTACAAAGTTTCACGAGATTCTTCCGAACATCGTTCGTTCCGACGTATAGAAAAACCTTCTTGTTCTTCAGTTCTTTCTTCTTGATGACTGATGGGCTGTTTCGAATAAGAGGTGAAGTATACCAATTCAGAGCCTCGCAATTTACTCCATGATGATTCAAAATATTCTTGAGATAATCATACGGAACAATAACCTTATCAAAAAGTTTCATGTTCTTGATGATGTCTGGGTGTACATCCGAAGTTTCGAACATTGTAAACAACTGCTTCCTTCCGTGTGGAAGTTGGTTTATCCATTGTGACCACAACGGAAATGTTTCAATTAATTCAGATACCGTGACTGTGTCAGGTGTGTTATCATCTTCAAGACCTAGATCCTGTTTCAAGTAAAACCGCCCTACAATCGTTCCAAACATTATCTTATGTGTGTGTTACGTTTTTAATTATGGAAATGCGAGATAATTATCCCAATCCAAGTACTCGAATTTTTTGTATCCAAGTTTTACAAGCTCCTCGAATGGAGTTGGTATGTGCTTAAGGTTGACATCACTTGGTTCTATACGCTGATAATTATGTTCGAAACATACGATAGGTTTGTATTTTTTTATCGTCTCTTTACCCCCCATAATAACGAGACCCTCCGCTCCTTCTACATCAATTTTAATAAAATCGAGACCTGGCAAATCCAATGAATCGAGTGTTGTTACAGTCATATGTTCACCCCCTTTACCGATACCGACGCCACCTTTATTCCATCCACCATTACGCAAATCCTTGTCCATTTTATCTAAACTAGTTAGCTCACATGACATCTTACAATGCCCGAGACCCTGTTTATATACATCAATCCTATTCTGATACCCATTTTGTTTGACATTTTTCATTAAGATTTCAAAAAGTTTTTCTTGTGGTTCGAACGCTATAATTTTGGAGTCTGTACTGAATCCCGCATAACTCACTGCGTGGCAACCAATATTCGCACCCACGTCTACAACATACTTGGATTTCTCCAAGTGGGGTCGCAACATGTCATTGATTATATGATGTTCAAAGACTTTTCCCGAACACATGTGATTACGAATCCAACAATCCTCCATGTCAATATCGAATACTCCGTTGGGTGTTTTAATCATATGTATTAACAATGCGTATTTCTTTAATTATTTAAAGAGTATTCTATAATGTCATGAAGTATGAAAATTTCGTACGCTATATGTGTTTGCAACGAACATAGTGAACTTAACTCTCTTCTCTCTTTTCTTTCTAGGGTTGCCGATAGTGAAGATGAAATCAACATCCTCGTAGATTCTGGTAAAGTCACCGAAGAGGTGAGAGCCGTCCTAAAAAAGTTTGAGAAGCGAATCGTCGTCAACGAGAGAAAGTTCTGTGGAAACTTTTCGAAACATCGGAACTACCACATCACCAAGTGTAAGGGTGAGTACATCTTCGTCCTCGATGCGGATGAAATACCACAAGAAGCGCTCGTCAAAAATATTAAGAACTTTGACTCAGACATCTTGTACGTACCACGAATGAACATCATTCCAGGTCACACAGAGGAATGGTGTAAACGCATGAAATTCTCTGTGAATGAAGTGGGTTGGATCAACTGGCCAGATTACCAAGGTCGGTACTTCAAAAATAACGGTAAAATCTTGTGGAGTCTGGGTCTTCATGAACGCCTTATCGGAAGTGATAAAGTCGCGCAGTTGCAAGCTATTCCACAATTGGCACTTTGGCATGTTAAGAGTGTTGAGAAACAAGATAAACAAGACGCGTTTTACAGCAACTTAAAAGAAAATTAACACCTATTGGTAAAATGTGGTGGCCTTTGATGCAAACGGCCATCACCGAGAGTGATAAGAAGGCACTCATCGACTTCATAGAGTCTTCCGATAGGTACACATGTGGGAACATGGTGAAACAGTTTGAAGATGCGTGGAGTGAATGGCTTGGGTCTAAGTATTCGCTCTATGTCACATCTGGTAGTACCGCAAATTTGTTACTCATGGCTTCAGTGAAAGAGTTGTACGACATACCCAATGGCTCCAAAGTTCTCGTACCCGCGTGTACGTGGGTGACAAATGTGTCTCCCGTTTTTCAGGTTGGTCTCGAACCTGTTTTTTGTGACGTGGATTTGAAGACGTATAGTTTCGACCTAGATGCTCTACCAGATGAGGATATCCGAATCGTTTTTGTCACACATCTCCTCGGTCTCGACGCCCCCATCGAAAAACTCAAGGAGAAGTATCCGAATGCCATTTTTCTCGAAGACATCTGCGAATCCCATGGTGTGAAGGGTCCCGATGGTAAAAAGAGAGGTAGTACTGGAACTGGTGGTACCTTCAGTTTCTATTATGGTCATCACATGACAACAATCGAGGGTGGTATCATATCGACGGATGACGAGAATTTGTATGAACTCATGAAAATCAAAAGAAGTCATGGTATGGCTCGCCTCCTTTCACCCCATCTATATGAAGAGGCTATCAAGAAACATCCTCACATCGACCCAAGCTTCCTCTTTCTCACGGATGGGTACAACTTTAGAAATACTGAACTCAACGCAGTCTTGGGCATCGAACAGTTGAAGAGACTTGATGAGAATATCGATAAGAGGCGTGAAAACTTTGAGTATTTCATGAAACATCTCGACCCAGAAAAGTTTTACGTTCCTCGTCACGACCCTGGAAACAGCAGCTTTGCATTCCCCTTCATATGCAAAAAGAGAGAGGACATGCTCAAGCTCAAGACTATATTCAACGAACTCGGTGTCGAATATCGACCAGTTGTGTCAGGCAATTTACTTCTTCACCCCTTTCTCGAGAAGTGGAAAGATTCGGTCGATGTACCAAACGCGAATCTTATCAACGACAATGGTGTCTACATCGGCAACAACCACTTTGTCACGACGGAGATGTTATTTAAAGTTTTCGAAGCCATCAATAACAAATGGTGAAGACTATCGTACATCACCTTGGTCTCGGTGACCAAATCATGCTCAATGGTATGGTTCGACACTTTGCCGAGACCGACACGGTGAGAATTTTTGCCAAGAGATGTCACGAGGAGAGTGTCCGTTTCATGTACAGAGACATAGCCGACAAGGTTGACATCGTTCTCTTGGACAGTACAAATCCTCGTGACATCTGGCCACAGGTTAAGGGTGACGTCATCCCACTCGCTACGTATGGTATGGATGACAAGAGTTGGGAGTTTATGACACAGGGACAAGGGAGTGTGATGACGAATTGGGCGCATGGTGTTTACGTTCAAGCTGGAGTAAACCCCAAGTACATGTACTCCAAGTTCAAAGTCGTGAGGGACAAGAGTAAGGAGTTTACCATCGACAAGGAGAAGTACATCTTTGTACATGATGACCCCGAACGTGACCGTGTCATCAATGTTGAAACGGATAAATATGTATATAAACCAGACTCGAAGCTTGTAGACAAGCGTCAAGAATTTTTTACATGTGACCGTCCAAATATTTTCGAGTACATCTCAGTCATTGAAAATGCCGATGAAGTGCATTGCATGAACAGCTCATACAATTGGATGATAGAACTTATGAAGATTGGTACTCCGAAGAAGAATTTCTTCCACTTGGATGTCGCTCATAAGTACTATGGACCCAGGACTGTGAAGACAGTCTTTAGTGATGAAGTGTGGACATTCGTTCAGTAACTCTTCTCTTCCACAATATTCGAACCCTGTTCCAAATTAATACGCTTTTTGATTCTCGCCCGCTCATCGTTGAATTTATAGATGTTCCTCGCAAGGTTTATAAATTCATCACCAAAATCTTGGGTCTCCTCAAGTTTGCGGATACCGTCCTCAAGTTCCCAAATCGTGTTGTTCACCACTTTCAATTCATTTTTGTGGGGTGTCTCAAATTCAAGCTTCCTCAGAATTTCGAGTTCGTGACGTACATTTTTCAGTCTACCCTCATCCTTGATTCGTTCATCCTTTATTTCCAAAATCGTAATTTTATCGATAAGTTCAGCTTTAGATATTTCTACAAGCATTTAAAGTTTAGGGTGTTCATCTCTTTAAATGCGTGTCGCAATCGTCACAGGTGCATCTGGTCAAGATGGTTCATATCTCTGTGAACTCCTCAAGAGTAAGGGTTACGTCGTAAAGCCCCTCATGGGGGACATCCGAGACGTTTCAAATTTTGAAAAGGTTCTCTCGGAATGTACCTCATACGACACAATTGAAATTTATAACCTGGCTGCGAAAATACATCACACCAATCATTCGGAGACACTCGAGATAAATGTGATGGGAATCCAGAACATCCTACAAACTGTAAAAGAGAGTACGCTCAGGGATAAGTGTAAAATTTTCCATGCATCCTCCTCGGAGATATTTGGTGATACGTTGGAATGCCCTCAAGATGAAAATACACCACATCAACCAAGAACCATCTATGGAATTTCAAAAGTGACTGGTCAGTGGCTCGTGAAACACTTTCGCGAAAAGCATGGACTCTTTGTATGTTCAGGGATTTTGTACAATCACGAATCCCGTCGAAGAAATCCAATTTTCGTGACACAGAAGATTGTTAGGGGTCTCAAGTCGGGTGAGTGTTTCGACATTGGGAATCTCGAGTCCAAGAGAGACTGGAGCCATGCAAAGGACTGTGTCAGTGGTATGTGGCACATACTTCAACATGACACACCCGACGATTACATCATCGCCACAGGTAAAACACACACCGTCCGTGAATTCATAGAAACTGTCGTCAAGCACATGAACAAAACAATCACGTGGGAGGGTGAGACTGGTATGATTGATGGGAAAGTCGTCATCCGTGTATCCAAGGAATTTTATCGACCAGAGAAGGGTAACACACTTGTAGGAAATCCTCAAAAACTTGAGAGTATTGGTTGGAGACGTGAATATGACCTGAGTGGTATCATCGAAGACATGTTAAAGATTGAATGACAATTGAGACTATATGAAGAAGTACGTCGTTCATTATACAAAGGGGAATGGTCCGAATGTACGCAAGTATCTTGAAGGTATCATCCCCGATGCTCATTTCATTACTCAGTATGACAAGGAGGACTTTTTCGTCTCATGGGTAAAAACCTTCACGGGAACTAAGACGTGTATGCCGTACCTTTCATGTAGCCTCAAGCATATTGAGGCACTCAAAGATATGGTCGACAGTAACATTGAGGAAGCTTTCATTTTCGAGGATGACGTCGTCTTCATCGATGATTGGGAAAGTAAGTTTATGACCATCAAACGTAAACATTTTGACAATGCCGACTATATTAAGATGGGAAATCTACACGAACTCTCCTACGACCAGGCACCGTTGATGGTCGGGAATAATGGTGGAACAGAGGGACAGTATGTCACTTTAGAGTTTGCGAAAAAGTTCCTCAAGAGGGTGAATGTGGAACACACGACAGACATCATGCATCATGGATTTCTCGGAGGTGGAGCCGTCCCATGCATTCCTGTATGCGCTCAGACATCTATCATAACACGTTATGGTGCGGGAAATAATCAAGACGAACCCCTACCTGAATGGCGTGAATACACTATGACGTATCACCAGCGTAAGTTTTTCGAGTATGATACACTCTTGAAAGAATATGAAAGTTTCTTGAAGCGTAAGGCGAAGCTTGAAGAACTATTTTTCAAGAGATACGGTAAGCGTGTCGATATCAAACGTGTCGAATATGTCTACAAAAATGAATTTATGGCACTCCTCAATTGAATCTCTGGTTTCCAATATCTCAATATAAAATCTCTCGGTTCGTTCCGTCTATCATGGGTCGTGATTTTTACATCGGTGACACGTATATCGTCCGTTATAAATTTCGCCACATCCTTAATTTTTATCCACTCAAAGTTTGTAACGTCTACGGAACTCTCTGTCACCTTGACCTCCGCATAATTGTCCATCAGGGTCGTGAGTGCCTTGGCACAATCGTCAGTGTGTAAAAATTGACGTTCCTCCTCGCCAGTTGTCATGAGGTCTATGTAGCCCTTCGTCTTCCACTTGTGAATCATATCAGCTATGACATGGGATTTCTCAGAACTCTCCTCGTGACCATACACATTCCAAAATCGAACCGAGAGTCCACCTAATTGTTTTGTGTAATGTTCTCCAACATACTTTAGCGTCCCATACACGTTGTTCATGTTGTACATGGTACTCGAGGCAAAAATGAATCTCTTACCCTCAAGGAGGTTGAATGTGTTGAACATTATCATCATGTTTCGATTTATAAAGTCCAATCCTGCATTTGAAATGTATTTCGCTCCACCCACATCATACGCCAGGAAGAAAATGAAATCAGAATCATCTATAGCGCGTTTAAAGGTGTGCATGTTTACGATGTCACTGATGTCGTGTTTAGGTGAAAGTTTAATGTCCCAATGGATGACTTCATGTCCGACACTCTTGAGATGTTTAGTCAAACCAGTACCTATGATACCCTCAGAACCCAATACGAGTACTTTCATTAAAAATGTTACTGATGCTTCTTTTAAGTACCTACTTAGAAAAGAGTGGGTACTATTGTTCATAATGGCATTCTACTTACCCGAATCTCTTGGATGGGGTAATGTTGCCCTCTGTTTGTCCGACCTTGTGCACAGGAACCCCAAACCCCGCGTTTTCAAAGAACTCAACGATGTTGACCGAGGTGTCGAATTCTCTGGGTTTGAAATTACAGATGACCCCAACGAGGAGAGGTTCGAACCCCGTATCGTGATAAACCCCACGTATTATCACCGCGTACATTCCAATCTCAAGGATATCATCAAACCAAACAAAGAACTCGAGGAACTCGTCAAACTCCACGACCATGGTCTCACCCACGGGTTGCACATTAGGCGTGGTGCTTGCTCAAAGGACTCGGAGCGCATTGGATGTCATGGAAAGGATGAAAATGGTAACATCAAACCAGCATACTTTGCCAAGGATAGCGCACTGGAAAAGTTTATCAAAGTCGTAGAAGAGACTGATGCAAAGTTTTTTTTGGCGAGCGACAGTCCAGATGTCAAAAAGCTTTTCAAGGAACGTTTTCCCGAAAAGATTGTGACACTTGACCACGACATCGTTCTCACGTATGATTGCAACTATCTCAAGAATCATGGTGTATCGAAGGAGAAACGATACGCGTCGTACCTTGACTGGTTTTTACTCACGAAGTGTAAGGAGTTGTACATTACAGCGGGTAACCAAGACCTCACTGACCTCTCCACGTTTGGATACAGTGCAGGAGCCTACGCACGGTCTAACATACACTTCATTTTTAATTAAATTTCTCATAGTATTACAAAACAATGTCCAAGTTTGCTGCACTGAGTAAGATGGGTGCGATGGGTTCCAAGATGGGTGCGATGGGTTCCAGGATGGGTGCTGGTATGAGTTCCAGGATGGGTGCTGCGGGAACCGCCATGCGGGGTTCCGCCGCCTATAAAGGTGTGGCACAGACCGCGGGTAAGGAAGTCTCCATCACCCTCAATTATGGTCAGATTGGTATGATTGTCGCCTTCGCGATGTCCTACCTCGTCGTCGCCTCCCTCGGTATCGATATGTTCTCCAAGTGTGACAATCTCGAGGGGAACACCACCCAAGAGAACCTCAACAAGTGGCTCGTCGCCACTCTCGCCATCGCCATTACTATCCCTGTGACACTCCTTCTCACCAAGGTGGCGGGTTCCAAACTCACTGGTATAGTGGCTCTCCTCTTCGCTGTCATGGGTATCGTTGGAAGCTCCGCGGTTCTCCACTGGAGTGGTAAGTGTGACACTCACAAGGATGACGAGTCCAAGAAGATTTACGGTGGTATCAACATGGCTGTGTTCATCGTCGTGCTGCTCGTTGCCCTATTTTTATTGCGTCCTAAGGGTAAGAAGGCATGAAGCCCATTGCCTATAACGTCTACGTCCTCATGATGTTCTTGGCCTACGTGATGCGTAGAGCAGGGACATTTTCCATGGAGGATAAGGTAAAAATGATTGAATTTATAAGTTACATGGCACTCAACCCCAACAGGGTGGTGAATCCCAACATCGCGAGTCTCCCATTCTTCAACTCCGCCTCAGGGGTGAACGACCAGAACTCCTCGTCATCAAAATCCTTGACAGTGATGAGTGAAGCTGCAGCGAGGGTCGTCACAACACCAGTGGCAGCCAGTGCATACATAGGGTCTTCAACCTGCTGAAGAATGTTTTCACCAGACATCGCCCAATTCATAGAACCCCAAAGCATCCCCTGCATCGCCGCACGTCCATTCACGACCTCGGCGAAGCGAGCAGCCTTGGGAGCGGGCTTAGGTGTCACGACAGGAGGACGCTGGGTCTTCCTAGACTTGACAACTGGCACTGGCTTAACACTGGAACAAATGAGAATGCTCATTACTGGATTACTTGCGAATCTTTTCCTTAAGTAATATCTTATTCAAAACATACAATTGGACGATGAGGCCTGCTGACGTGTAAAGTGTTGTGATGTTGAGACCGAACTTCCGATACTGGTAGGTGAGCCACAACACACTCGTCAAGGTACTCATCAGTAGCATGTTCTTCGCACCGATGTCCAGCTCATCAGATGTCTGTACCTGGTTGTACATCTGAACAAACCCAATACCGAACGCGATACTCGAGATGATGTCGTTCGTGTTCATTTATAATGTACGTAGAATATAAATGGAACTCATCTTGCAAAAATTCGCTGGAAAGATTGACGCTCAAAGTCTCGTGAAGACTGTCGAAGAACTCAAGTCTGAATACCTCGACGATGGTCTCACCAAGGAGGATATCCCTCCCATCGTCTCCCGTCTCATGATGGAGACTGCTAAGTTCAAGAAGCTCCCTGGCCCCCAGAAGAAGAAGTTGGTCATCAACGTACTGTACCACCTCATCGAACAGATTGATGAGGGTGAGAAGGATTCGGAGTTTGAAATGATGCTTAAGACCCTCGTTCCCCCAATCATCGATGGCTTCGCTACCCTACTCAAAGCCAATCAGGCTGTGAAAAAGTGTCTTCCCTGTCTCGCCTAAAAAAATCACACTCTATAGTAAAATATGAAACCAACTCAGGTGGTACTTATTGTGATCGTGTTATGTTTGTGTTTATATTTTGGAATGTCGAGTCGTGAATCATACTCGTTCGACAATTATAAAAAATTTGAGGATTATGACCTAATTGGCGAATCTAGGGAAGGTGTAGAATGTTTCGAAAAAACGAATCCCGAAAAATGTATGAGCATATGCGATTCTGAGATAGGTTGTATAGGATTTAGACATTCCGAAAAAAATGATATGTGTTGTCTGAGTGGGGAATTACTATCAGTAAACAAACATGTTCCAGGTGAACAAATAACATCTTATGTAAAAATCCCAGATGGATATACAATCGAACAGAAAGGTGAACGATTGGGTGGTGATATTAAAATTTTAGAAGAAGTGGGGTTGGTTGGTTGTGCCAAAGAATGTGATTCTCTTGATGAATGTGTAGGATTTACATTTCACGGAGCTTATTGCATCCCTAAAAAATCAGAAGGTCTTATGCCAAAATATATAGAAACTACATCCAAACAGTTTTTCAGTAAGACATAAAGTTTTAGATTGTAAATATTGTAGCATGCGATTTCCTTCATTGGAAGTCATGGTGCAATACGGTATATACACAGTCAAAGAACTAGACCGTTTTGCAAAGGGACTCGTCCCAAAAAGGAAAATTAACATCCTAAGTGAATGCACTCGATGCGATTTTGTCTATGATGGACCCACTTGCCTCAACTGCCAACACCCATGAAATACTGTATGGTGACGAGCTATATGTCAAAGGGACCCCTCGTCATCAGTGACTGTCTCTGTTGTGCAGAACGGAAATTGATTCGCCAACTGTTTCGAACGTGTATAAAAAAGGGGTACAAGCCCCACCAATTTACGGATTGGCTCCATAGGAAATACGGTGAAATGGTGGTCGAACGTAAAACGATTTACGGTGACGCTGTCTCATTACCATGTGTCCTATGTAGGAAAGTTATGGAACGGTTGGACATCCGTTGGATGGCACATGACGGCACAAAGTGGGTCCATAGTAAAAAAACTGAAAATCTTCCACCTTCTATGCCGACGGCGAAGCAGAAGAGAAATTTAGGATTTGGGCGTTATAATCAAACCTAGCGCAGATTCCAAGTTGTTGTGATTCCTCTTCAATGGTTTATTTCTCTTTAGTTTTAGTGCGTTGTTATTCGATGCTGCATTCTTTATTTCATCCATTTTCTTTGTGTTTGAAACAAGGGGTATCACATTATCAACCACTGGTGTCGCATCAATTTTTGCGGGTGGATTCGTATCACGTGTCTGATTTTCTCGGAAAGCCTCTATCGTGAGGTCACCCCCAAACTCCTTCAATCTAAACCTATGGGGAGCGGGTTTCACGTGGCCAATCTGATTGAACATCTTACGGCGCATCATCACGATGTGACCACATATGATTCCTCCACGATTTACACCATATCTATCTACTGCGTAAGATTTCATACAACTCCATGAACAAAAATTACCAGATGTATAAAATTTGTTTCTTTTGTCATCATATTTCGATGGCATCTGTAAAGGTGTCGTTTCAAAATCGTGACAACACCACCAACACCACATGTTTTCTTTAATTACAGTGTCTTTAAGTCTAATTGCCTATAAACTCAAACATTAAATCCAAATCTTCTTGAGTGATGTTTGTTTCTTTTATAATTTCTTCAACTTCTTCAGACCTCTCGGCGGAAGGTCCAACCGAAGGTCCAACTGATTCTTCGTATTTTTCTTTGGTTCCTCGTATGACGTAAAACACTATAGCAATGAGTGCGACGAACAGAATAACTTTCCTGGTGTTTTTGTTAAACTTCATTATACTTTAGGGCTATATTATTTTTTCATCATTGTCATCATAAGTATTAAACAACAACAACACAATGAAATAGAACCAACTCCCCCATATGTAAGGTACCTGACATTATCATCTTCCCAATCAAACTCATCAGGAAACGCTGTTATCGGAAGTTTGTTCAGTGGGAACTTGTCAAACGGTGGCTCTCTACCCTCATCTAACCACCAATCATCGCCATCATCTTCATACCACCAATCGGGTAATTCACTCTCAGACATACCTTCATTACATTTTAAGACAATGTCACTATTACTGGCATTCCTAATGTCAATATCTTTACCGCACATGTTGTAGCTCGTTTGACATGAATTTAAAGCATTAGGTGGGACATAATTTACATTAGGTCTCGTACAAGCTCTGGGTCTGCAGTGGTGTTTCGTTTTCAAAATATCATACCCATCTTTGAAAAACTCTTGATTGTCGTCAATATTTTTTGCTTCTCTACAACCTGCCGCATCCGAGTTGCTTGAACAAACGGTTCCATGGTTAATTAGATTATAACACTTACACCAATCATCTTCGGGGTAATCATTACAATATGTGGTGGCGGTCACGTCATATTTACTTTTTAACCCCGCTTTATTACAAACACTCGCATTGGTTCGCATACGTGAAGTTTTGTCACTAGAATTTTCCTTCTCTAAACACCATCTAGACATCTTAGAACCATCCGTATCCTTATCCTTACACGTTTTATTACCACCAATACCCGCTAATATATTGTTGTGATCACCACAAAATTCATTTACAATAGTATTGTAGTTGAAATAATCTTCACAGTTATTCGAAACTATTTGAGATAGAGCCATGGACATGTATTCGGGATTTGACTCAAGTTGTGTCATGTAGTCATCACCATAGGTAGATTTGGCCTGGTTCTCTATACCCTCACAGGTTCCCATTACAATACAACGAGAAAATTTATCCATCAACGGTACCTTCTTCTTCTGACGGGTGCGCCACCCCCACCACCAGCACTTCCCGCCACGACAAGTAGCATCATCATCATCATAGCAATTGCGATGAGACCACCGATACCCATCGCACCAGCTTTTTTCTTAGGGTCATTCTTGATGTCATCCACTGAACCAGGTATGTAGGCCTGAGGGTTAGACGTAAAGTCTGCGAAGGAGGCTTCTCCGACGTCATCACCTCCACCTCCACCTCCACCTCCACCTCCACCTCCACCTCCACCTCCACCTCCACCATCTCCCGCGGATGGTGCATCACCAGATTTAGCTTCACAATCCATTTTTTGGTCTATATCCACAGAAGCCCCTTCCGAAATATTACCGTAAAAATCCATATCTTGTATACACACGGCGATTGTTTGATTACATGCATTTGGTTGTGATTCGGGTAAATATTGTCCAGGTCTAGCACATATACCCGTGGCAAAACACGTCGTATCGAAATTTGTAATGTCCCATTGTGTTCTTGCTTCTTCTGGAAACGAATCATACCCCGCCTTAACTTCGCTACACCCTGGAAGATCCTTATATGCGTCCGTTATACAGCCAACAGTTCTATGTGTTGCTACATTATAACACGCACATTTGTCGTCTGTTGGATTATTCTGACAATGTTGAACACGAAGTGCCCTCTGTGTTCCCTCATCAATCATGTCATAGCACGTTCTATTGTCGGTGTGAACAACTTTTGAGAGATTTTCGAGTTTTTGACAGTAGGCATTCTTCGACACATGTGGTGTAGTTATACCATAGATAATCTGTTCCCATAAATTTCTTGTAGTAGTACCATCGTCATCCTTGGCTCTCGCTGTAGTCATATGAGGACTTGTAGACCAATTTTTGATATTAGCATCTACAACACTATCACTTATCGAACATTTAAATGCAAATTCCGCATTTTCATAATTGCTAGATTTACCAGTATAATTGTTCCAGCCACCACTACTGTTGGTACCACCACCTATTAACGTTGATGCACCCAAATTCTTACACGGATGATGCCCACCATTCAAAGAGTATTTCAGATCATCTCGTGTGTCATATCCCGTAGCTATATTACCAGATGAATCTACCTTTACATTGACACATAGATGGTTGTAAGAATATGTAAGTTTCTTCTTACGTTTTCTCCCTATTCTGTTTTGATTAGGTCCTGGACAAGAACTGGACGGGTTATGAGTGCCATTATTCCATGCCCCACTCACAACAGTGTAAGTCATGCCTTATTATTTCCCTGAGATTATTTTCATGGATTATGTTAAATGAATGTCTTCGTACTCGTCCTGATTTGCCTGGTCATTTTTTTTGTTATTCGTATGAAACAGAGACGAGTATACATCAAAAATGACAAGGGGTTTGTAGAGAAGGGTGTACTGTCGAAGAAAGAATGTGAAGAATTTATAAACATAGCAAAGAAATATAAACTCGAGACAAAACCTGATGGTGTAGATGATGAACCTGAATATCAGATTGATGTCGTTTCTGATAACGGTATCAATTGGGAAATATGGGAAAAATGTAAACCTATATATCTTAACAAACTAAAACCAATAATTTCGTCAACACATTGGATTCCCGAAGAAAAAAGAATAAACTATATATTTTTGAGAAGATACACACCCAATGAACGCACACATATCCCTCTGCACCAAGATGATAATTACTTCACCATGTCATTTCTACTTTCCGACCCCAATGATTTCGAGGGTGGTGAATTATTTATATTCGACCTGAATGAATCTAATGAAATGGAAAAATGGGTGGAACTGGATGAAACAACGACTGAACAATCCAACGCATACATAAACTCACACCCAAACCTACCAATACTTGATTATAAACAGGGTGATTTGGCGGTTTACATGGGAAGTAAAAATTATCATGGAACCCTACCTGTGACGAGTGGTGAACGATACGTACTCACGTTTTTCTTTTCTTAAACTTCAACACCGTCTCTACTATTTTTTCCTTCTTCTCCTGCATCTTCTCTTTTCTGTATGTCATCACAATCCACAACACAACAATTATAAGGGCGATGGGGAGAGCAATTTGGTTTAGTTTATTTACCATTTTATTTTCTACAAATATTATTTTCTCAGGTGATTGTAAAAACCATGGGAGGTGGTGGTAGTCAGACCATCGAACAAACGTTCAATATGGATGTCGTGAACAAAAGTATCATGACTACCATCACGACAAATCAGCAGTCTCTATCCGCTGCTATGAGTAATATTCAGAAAGTGGTAGTTAGAATTGGTAATATGGGACCAAAATGTGAGGCCACAATAGGTCAGAAGATTGATGCGACATCCCAATCAAGTGCAGTCATGTCACCCGTGACAATCAACGAAGCTAAAACTGTTGTAGCAAATGACCTCGCTGCATCCGCGGCTGCGGCGATGGAGAAGGTTACGGAGGCGGGTAATATGCAAGTTGGTGATAAACAAGATTTGGAACAGGAAGTGAACATGGCGATTGAAAACGTCGTCGAAAACACATTCGAAACAAACAACTTAAATGAAATCATTTCCGAAATGGTCAATTTACAAGAAGGTGACTTGGAAGTGAAGAATTGTAACGGTAAATTGGATTTTTCACAGGACATCGTAGCCACTTTGATGGCTGAAGCTATCACTGAGTCTCTCACTACAAACATTTCTAATAATGAAACCCTAAACTCACTCCATGCTGCAGTAGCTGGTGAACAAAAGACGGAGAACAAGGGTATTGCGGACATCGTTGATTCTATCGGTGATGCCCTGGCTGGTCCCCTTAAATACCTCATCATCGCGTGCGTTGTGTGTGTATGCGTCGTTTGCCTGGCTCTCCTCGCATTCTCACTGTCCCCCGCTGGTCAGTCGTCGGCGACCAAATTTGCCAATGCTGGTGCCTCCCGTATGAAGGGTCACTAAAATCCATTTGTGATGATTCCATCAACACCATACCTATACATATATTCCAACTCCTTGTCCTCCTTATGTGTATACGTATATACCTTGATGTCTGTCATTCTACAGTACGTTATGAAGTCGTGGTCTAGACATGTCCAGTGAAGCACCACAGCGTCGAGACCCCTCGTCACCATGTCGTATTCACTTGGGTCGAACGTTGTCTCGAAGGTGGAACCCTTCTTGAATCTCTGTGGTAAGTTGTACACAATTTTTCGATTGAAGCTACAGAATGTCACATGAAGCGTTGGTACCTCCGTGTAAAACGTATCGAGTGCCTTCACGACCGAGAGGTCAGCCCCTTTGATGTCTATGAATACCAATGTGTCCCTAATTTCTGGAATTTCCTCGTACACATCCCTCAACGAACATACACCCATCTCCCTGAGTTTTTGTAGTGATAGCTCCCCAACAAAGTAGTCCCCTATA
>Ga0209653_1000813_pt1 | contig 26660 bp, 23 predicted proteins | sample SaaInl6LU_22_DNA_FD_184644 | JGI IMG/M metagenome (GOLD analysis project Ga0209653, IMG submission 184644) | Marine microbial communities from expanding oxygen minimum zones in the Saanich Inlet - ESP_116LU_22_DNA (SPAdes) (version 2) | ecosystem: Environmental > Aquatic > Marine > Intertidal...
TAATGCCGTCGGGTGGTCGCAATTTGGCCGAGCTGGAGCGCCACTGGGTGAAACCACCGGACACTATTGCGGTGTTTACGGGTGTGCTCACCGGCAGCGATAGAGCCCTTTTAGAGCGCTGGTCAGCCTCTGGCAGCCGCGTTCACCTGCTCTGGTTGAATGCCCAGCCACTGCTCGACACACCTTCTGGAGTAAGTGTTTACTCTTCTTCAAACGTTAATAAATCTGTTGCCCAATGGCACTCTGCGCTGATGGCTGAGCAGTGGCAAAAGCAACCCTTGGAGCAGCGTGACTACAGGGATATGAGTCCCTATATAATTATGGCAGTGCTCTTCTTGGCAGTTTTGCGGCTCCTAATTGTGGCTCTGCGCCGCGCTGCGAACCGCCATCAACTGCCGCTCGCGCTATTACTGGCCACACTGTTACAAGGCGGCTCGCCGCAGCCCGCGCACGCTACAGAGATGCGCCAGCCGCTGTGGCGCGACAGTGCGCTAGCTCTGCTGTTAACCCCCGATCAGCTCGGCCGCTGGCACTACCAGCGCGGTGACTACGCGCGCGCCGCCAGCCAATTTATCGATCTGCATTGGAGCGGTGCAGCCTACTATGCCGATGGCCAATTCACCATGGCACGGCAGCAGTTTGTCGCCCTCAATAGCCGTGAAGGCTGGTTCAATGCCGCACTCTCTGCTGCGGCTGAGCGCAGGTATGACCTCGCCCTCAACGCGGTTAATCGCGCTCTGCAGTTTGAGCCAGAGTGGTCGGTGGCGCAGCTGTTGCGCGCAGAGTTGATTGCGCTGCTGGAGGCGATGGCTGAGCAGAGCGAGCGCCAACAGGTCGAGCAGTGGCAGAGCGACTCGATCGAGTTGCAGATAGATGAGCGCGAGTTAAATGCCAACAGCAGTGGTGAGTTGGCGCAGTGGCAAAATACGCAGCAGATGAGTGCAGAGCAGCTCGCTGAAACGGCCTTGCGCGAGGCTTGGTTGCAGCAGGTTAGCCGCGGTCCGGCAGAGTTCTTGCAGCGCAAGTTTAGACGTCAACAGCAGCGCGAAGAGGTGCGTTCGGGTGAGTAAGCGCCTTATACAGTGGTCTGCTATTCTCTGTTCGATGTGGGCGGCGGTGTCTGTGCAGGCCGTCGAGGTGCGCAGCCAAGTGCGCCTTGTGAATAGTTCGCCAATTTATATCGGCCAACAGGTGACCCTAGAGATAGAGTTACAGGTTGATGGCTGGTTCGCCGGCGCTACTGAACAGCCACTGTTTACTCTCGACGATGCATTGGTTGTTCGTCAGCCGGTCTCGGCGACTAACGGATCGCGGCGCATCGAGGGCCGCAACTGGGCGACTCAGGTTTGGCAGCGCACGTTCTTTGTGCAGCGCGCGGGCGACTGGCGCTTTCCCTCCCAGCAGTTTTCGTTGCGTGTGGGTGGCGAGGGCAACGAAGGTGTCAGAGTGGTTGAGCGCACAGTGAGCAGCGCGCCGATGACATTCAGTGTGCTGCCGCTGCCCGCCAAAAACTCAGCTCAGAAAACGCCAGCATTGCCGCCAGTTGCGGCCAAATTGCAACTGCAAAGTCGCTGGAACCGCTTGCCATCTGAATCTCTGCAGGCCGGTGCTGTGGTGCGCCAACGTTTACAGTTGAGTGCTGAGCAGCTGAGTAACGGATTGTTGCCAAACCTTGCCGAGCAGGCCCAACAGCGGTTGCAGCATTCAGGGGTGACGCTATTCGCCAGTGAGCTCGAGCGGCTTGATGAATGGAGCGATGGCGACTTGCACAGCCGGATAGTCTGGCAGTTAGATTACCTGTTGGCCGAGCCCGGTAGTTACCCGCTGTCCGAACTATCGATAGATTACTGGCAGCCGCAGCAGCAGCGCTGGTTGCAGGTTGTTGCCCCGGGCAAAACCTTCATCGTGGGCGCAAAGGCTGCGCCGCTGACTATGGCTAGCAAACAAGCTATCAACTTCTGGTTGTTGTTAGCTGTTTCAGCTTTGCTGGTGCTCTTCGCAGTCTTTGCTTGGCGCCGTCGAAACAGCCGCACCGATAGCCAGTTGCGCCGAGCGCTGGTGCTGGGCGGCGAAAGTGCCGTCGCTTACCGTGCTCTCACCACCTACTTGGCTGAGCGACAGATTGTCGCTACCCCAACCCAGTGGGCGAGTGCGGCTAACCCTGAGTTGGCGGAGTTGGTGGCGACGCTCAACCGCTCTGTGGTCGAGACAGCGCCGATCGACAAGGGTCTGGTTTGGGCGCATTGGCGCAAGCCGTTGAAGCACCAGCAAGCAGAGCAGAGGCGACTTGGCGAGCGCAGCAAGGTATCCTTGCCGCCGCTTAATAACGACACCTCAGCCCCCGATCGGAACGGCAGATTATGAAAAAGAGTCGCGCCCCGCGCAGCCCCCGCAGCACCTCTGGCCAGCCGCACCGCCGGCCGCGCAACCCCGGCGCCGGTTGGAGCCGTCGCGAACGCCCCGCTGCGAAGGCTACCTCCGATCAGCCGCTGGCCCAGCCCGAGCAGCCGTTAACGATTGATGGGCTGACACACGATGGTCGCGGTATAGGCCGCCTTGAGGGCAAGGCCTGTTTTGTCCGCGGTGCGCTGCCTGGTGAGCAGGTTACCTGGCGCCGCGAAGCGAGCCACCGCAACTTCGATGAGGGTGTGGTGGTGGATATTGCTGCCGTTTCAACGCAAAGAAAAGAGTCCGGCTGCCGCTATTACCCGCGCTGCGGCGGCTGTTCGCTGCGCCATCTCGATGCGGCTGCGGCACTCGATTACAAACAAGAGAGTTTGGCGCGCGATATCGGTCGGGCGGGGTTAGAGGTCGAAGCGTGGTTGCCACCCTTGCAAGGAGCTAGTGACGGCTACCGGCGGCGCGCGCGCTTGGCTGTACAGAAAACCCGAGATGGGCGTTACGAATTGGGTTTTCGCAATGTCGCCAGTCGTCGCATTGAGCCGATTACTACATGTGCTGTGTTGACCCCGCTGCTCTCGACACTGCTCGGTTATCTGCCTGAGCTGCTAGCTGCTCAGCCACTGTTGATATCCGAGGTCGAATTAACCGAGGTGACTGGCCCGAGCCCGACTCTTCTAGTGGCGCTGACTGCGGCGCCAGGCCAGCGGCTCAATGACAGTGGTTGCGAGCGCTTGTTGCGCGCAGCAGCGGTTGCGGCAGCAGCGCTGGAAATGCAGGCAGAGCAACTTCAATTGTGGTGGCGAGAGGCCGATCAGCGCGACTTCAGCCCGCTGCAAGAGCTACCGAAAGTGGCGTTCGAGTTGCCGGCGGGTGTGCGTTTGGCAGCCTTGCCCGGGCAGTTTTTACAGGTTAATGAAACCGTCAATCGAGCCATGATTGAGCAGGTGTTAGCGCTTGCCAATGGCGGCGAATTGGCCGTCGATCTGTTCGCTGGCAGTGGCAATTTTGCACTGCCACTGGCTGCGCACTACGGCCGTGTTGTCGCCATTGAGGGGCTGCAGGGGCTGGTCGATGCGGGTGTCGCTAATGCCGTGAAAAATGGCATCAAAAATGTAGAGTTTGCCTGTGCTGATCTCTCCCAGCCACTGCCTGTGCGGCTACTTGATGCGCCGCGTCGCGATCGTGCCGATCTCGTAGTCATCGATCCGCCGCGCAGCGGGGCTACAGCCGCAATGGATTGGATTGCCAAGACCCAAGCCAAGCAGATTATCTATATTAGCTGCCATCCAGCCACACTTTTACGCGACGCTAAGACGCTGGTGGCGGCGGGGTATCGCTGGCGCCAAGCGGCGGCGCTGGATATGTTTCCGCAGACTGCACACCTAGAGGCACTGGCTCTGTTTGAAAAGGGTTAAGCAGCCCCTGCAAATGAGTGACGCCGCAGTCGACTCTGCTGTGATTAATGGCTGCAATTGCTGCACTTTTTAAGGTAAAATCCCCGCCTTTAATGCAGCGTTGTCTGGCCCCGTGTCCACAGCACTGCGCTCTTTTCCAGCCATCACTCAGAGTAGGACAAACGCCATGTTCGATAAAGCACTCACTATTGACAAACTCGATCCCGTTATTTGGGAGGCTATGCAGCAAGAAAAGCAGCGCCAAGAGCAGCATATTGAGTTGATTGCCTCAGAAAACTATGCCAGCCCAGCGGTTATGCAGGCGCAAGGCAGTCAGTTGACCAACAAATATGCCGAGGGCTATCCGAGCAAGCGTTACTACGGTGGCTGTGAGTATGTCGACAAGACTGAGCAGTTGGCGATAGAGCGCGCTTGTGAGCTGTTTGGTTGCAATTACGCGAATGTCCAGCCGCACTCAGGTTCGCAAGCCAATAGCGCGGTGTTTTTAGCCCTGCTGCAGGGTGGCGACACTATTTTGGGTATGAGTTTGGCCGATGGCGGCCATCTGACTCACGGCGCAAAGCCTAGCTTCTCTGGCAAGCTCTACAATGCTGTGCAATACGGCCTGAATGCCGAAACTGGCCTGATTGACTACGATCAGGTAGAGGCATTGGCGGTTGAGCATCAGCCGAAGATGATTATCGCTGGCTTCTCAGCCTACTCGGGCGTGCTCGACTTTGCGCGGTTCCGTGAAATTGCCGATAAAGTGGGCGCTTATCTGCTGGTAGATATGGCACACATTGCCGGCTTGGTCGCCGCCGGTGTCTACCCCAGCCCTGTACCCTATGCCGACGCAATTACCTCGACAACTCACAAAACACTGCGCGGTCCGCGCGGGGGCATTATTTTGTGCAACGATGAAGCGGTAGCTAAAAAAATTAACAGCGCCGTGTTCCCCGGCGGCCAGGGCGGCCCGCTCTGTCACGTTATTGCCGGCAAAGCGATTGCCTTCAAAGAAGCGGCGAGTGACGAGTTTAAAGCCTACCAGCAGCGCGTTATCGACAACGCTAAAGCGATGGCGGCAACCTTTTTGGAGCGCGGCATCGATGTCGTCTCCAAGGGCACTGAAAACCATTTGATGCTAGTCAGCTTGATCGGCAAAGAGTACACCGGTAAAGACGCCGATGAAGCGCTCGGTCATGCCTTCATTACGGTTAACAAAAATGCGGTGCCAAACGATCCGCGCTCGCCTTTCGTCACCTCTGGCCTGCGCGTTGGCACTCCTGCCATTACCACTCGCGGTTTTGGTATCGAAGAAACTGTAGAGCTCACTCACTGGATCTGCGATGTTTTGGATAGTCTCGAAGCGGGCAACTCCGAGACAGTGATTGCAGAAGTTAAGCAAAAGGTGCTGGCGGTCTGCGCTAAGTTACCGGTTTACGGTTGAGGCTCTGGCGCTACTTGTGGCGCCAGAACAGCATGAGTGACAGCCCAGAGCCGCTCTTAATTCGCCCCGCTGCCACTGTGGCGGTGGTGCGCGACAGTAAGGTAGGTATTGAGCTGCTGATGTTGCGCCGCAATCGAGAGCTGGCTTTTGCCGGCGGCGCTTGGGTGTTTCCCGGTGGCGCAATTGAATCAGGTGAGACACCTGTTGCAGCAGCAGTCCGCGAATGTGTGGAAGAGTGTGGTATTCATTTGCCCGAGTCCGCGCTGGTGGAGTACGCCCACTGGACGACACCGGCCAGTGGAATGAGTCGGCGCTTTGCGACACATTTTTACTGCGCTCAGGTGGATGCCGCTGCGGTGGTCAATATCGATCAAGGTGAGATTCACGAATACCATTGGACGAGTGCCAAGCAAGCTCTCGCCCAACATCATCGCGGTGAATTCAAAATAATGCCGCCAACCTACCTGAGCCTAATGTTGTTTGGCCGTTACGCCAACTGCGCTGAATTGCTGGCAGCGCTCGACAGTGTAAAGCCCTACCGGGTTGAACCCAAGATTGTCCGCGCAGAGTCTGGTCTGGTGTCGCTTTACCCCGGCGATAGTGGTTTTGATCAGGGCGTTCCAGTTGAGGGTGGGGCCGTGCACCGCTGTTGGTTTTACCCCGAAGGGTTCAGCTACCAACACTCGGGTGCGGAGGTCGGCTGGCGCGCTATGGATCGCTGTGAATAATTGGAGTTGTTGTGTACTGCCCATTTTGTAACGCATTGGAGACTAAGGTAATCGACTCTCGGCTGGTAGCTGAGGGTGGCCAGGTGCGCCGTCGCCGCGAATGTCTCAGCTGTAGCGAGCGCTTCACTACCTATGAAATTGCCGAGCTGTTGATGCCGCGCATCATCAAAAGCGATGGTACGCGCGAACCGTTCGATGAAACTAAATTGCGCTCCGGGTTACTTCGCGCGCTGGAGAAACGCCCGGTGGCCATGGAGCAGATAGAAGGTGCGATTAGCGCGATTAAGCACGCTTTGCAGGCAGCAGGTGAGCGCGAAGTGCCCTCTCGGGTGGTTGGTGAACAAGTCATGCAGCGCCTGAGTGAGTTAGATAAAGTCGCCTATGTCCGTTTTGCCTCGGTTTATCGCAGTTTCCAAGATATTAGTGAATTCCAAGACGAGCTAAACCGTCTCGCCAAAGGGGTCGATGCATGAACAATGCGCTATCCCCCGCCACCGTTCAGCCAGCACAGAGTTTTACGGCGCAACAGCAGCAGTTTATGGCTCGCGCGTTGCAGTTGGCAGAGCGCGGTCGCGTCAGTGTGGCACCCAATCCGATGGTGGGTTGCGTGATCGTCAACCAAGATCAAGTGGTCGGTGAAGGTTGGCATCTGCGTGCTGGTGAGGCTCACGCTGAAGTTTTGGCATTGGAGATGGCCGGCGCGCGCGCGCGCGGGGCAACGGTCTATGTCACGCTTGAGCCGTGCAGCCACATCGGAAGAACCGGCCCGTGTGCCGATGCGCTGATAGAGGCCGGCGTGTCTGAGCTAATTTATGCCAGCCAAGATCCAAACCCAGCGGTTGCCGGTGAGGGCCTTGAGCGACTGCAGGCCGCTGGGATAACCGTTTGCGGGCCACTATTAGAGGCGCAGGCGCGACAGCTCAACCGCGGCTTTTTTAAGCGCCATGAGCAGTCCGAGCCGTGGATCAGTGTAAAAACAGCGATGAGCTTGGACGGCCGCACGGCGATGGCCAGTGGCCAGAGTCAGTGGATTACCTCGCCCGCAGCTCGCGCGGATGTGCAGCAACTGCGTGCGCGCAGCTGCGCGGTAGTGACCGGGATCGGCACCGTGAGTTACGACGACCCCTCTATGATTGTGCGCGATGTTGCGGCTGAAGACGGCGCTATTCGTCAACCGCTACGCGTGGTAGTCGACAGCCAGTTGCGGCTCTGTGCCGATGCTGCGCTGTTAAAACAGCCCGGACCGATATTAGTGGCTACATTGCGCTCGGCAGACGAGCCCGAGGCATTGCAGTTAAGCGCGGCCAAAAGTGATCTCGAGATTTTAACTCTGGCCGCCGACGGTGGCCGAGTCAATCTTGCTGCACTGGTTGCAGCACTGACGCAGCGCGGCTGTAACGAGTTGTTAGTGGAAGCGGGTGCGGGCCTTGCTGGCGCCTTTGTCGGTGCCGGTTTAATTGATGAGCTGGTCTGTTACGTTGCACCCAAATTGTTCGGTTCAGATGCTCGGCCGATGTTTGATCTACCGATTGTCACTATTGATGCCCACTTAGCTTTGAGTATGAGTGACTGCCGCCAGATTGGCGAAGATCTGCGTCTCACCTTTAGCCCAGATAAAGACTACTAAACCCGCAGCCAATAGGAGAATAAAATGTTTACTGGAATTATTGCCGCAGTGGGAACCATCGCACAGTTAGAGCCGCGCGGCGGCGACTTGCGGCTCACTATCGACGCCGGCGAGCTGTCGATGGACGATGTCAAATTGGGCGACAGTATCGCTTGTAACGGTTGCTGTTTGACTGCTGTAGAGCTCAACGGCCAGCAGTTTGCTGTCGATGTATCGGTTGAATCACTCGACCTCACCACGATTGGTGGCTGGCAGGTTGGCTCTTCGATCAATCTAGAAAAAGCAATGCAAGCGGGCGATCGTTTTGGTGGCCATATGGTCTCTGGTCATGTCGACGGGCTCGGTGAGGTGGTGTCGCGCCACAGCGATGCCCGCAGCGAGCGTTTCCGCCTGCGCGCGCCAGCTGAGTTGGCGCGTTATATTGCCCCCAAGGGCTCTATTACCATCGATGGTACTAGCCTCACAGTTAATGTAGTTGAGGGTGCAGAGTTTGAGATATGTATTATCCCGCACACCATAGACAACACCATTATTGGCACCTACCAGGCAGGTAGCGCAGTCAACTTAGAGGTTGATTTAGTCGCGCGTTACCTCGAGCGCTTGCTTGCCGAGCGCGATTGAGCAAAGCCTGTGCAGGTTGCAGAAATTTTTTGAGTGATAACCGAGAAATGAGTTCATGAACTTAAATAGTGTAGAAGAGATCATCGACGACATCCGCCACGGCAAGATGGTGATTTTGATGGACGATGAGGACCGAGAGAACGAGGGCGATTTAGTCATGGCTGCCACTATGGTGCGGCCAGAGGATATTAACTTCATGGCGACCCACGCGCGCGGTTTGGTCTGCCTCACGCTCAGTGAGCAGCGCTGCGAACAGCTGGCCTTGCCGATGATGGTCAATGCCAATGGCTCAAGCCACGGCACTCCGTTTACACTTTCTATTGAAGCGGCGACCGGCGTCACTACTGGGATTTCCGCTGCTGATCGCGCCCGCACAGTTCAAGCCGCTGTCGCCGCCACTGCGCGGCCACAAGATATTGTTCAGCCCGGGCATATCTTTCCGCTTAAAGCTCAGCCCGGTGGTGTCTTGAGCCGCGCGGGCCACACTGAAGCTGGGTGTGATCTGGCGCGCTTGGCGGGTTTTGAGCCGGCTGCGGTAATCGTTGAGATTATGAATGAAGACGGCACCATGGCGCGGCGCGACGACCTGTTGCTGTTTGCTGCCAAGCACGATCTGAAAATTGGCACCATCGCCGATCTTATTCACCACCGCTTGGTGACCGAAAAAACCACCGAGTGTGTTGCTAAAAGGCAGGTCAACACTGCATACGGCGAATTTACTCTACGCACCTACAACGACTTGGCGCGCAATGAGAAACACTTTGCTATGAGTATTGGCGATATCGACGACGGTCAGCCAGTATTGACACGCGTACACATCAGCCGCACTAGTCGCGATATTCTCGGTCTGGAAGCGGCAGAGTATGCCAGTTGGACGATTCAAAAGGCTTTGGCGCGTGTTGCTGCTGAAGGCCGCGGCGTCGTAGTGGTGCTCTACTACCCAGAGAGCGCCGACGATGTTGAGCGCACTATCGAGATGATCGCAGCGCCCAATGGCCGTGCGGCAGCCCCGTTAGCGACTGAAAAGGTCTTTCAGCAGGTAGGCGCTGGCTCACAAATTTTACTTGATCTGGGTGTGCGCAAAATGCGTCTGATGAGCGCGCCCTTTAAATTTACCGGTATTTCAGGATTTGACTTGGAAGTGGTTGAACACGTCGATCCCGAATAAACCAGAAATCGATTAACAGAGGAGTTCGCCGATGAGCGAGTACCGCCCCGATACCACCCAATTTGATGTGGGTAGCGCCCGCTTTGCGATTATTGCAGCGCGCTGGAATGGCAATATTACCGACCCGCTTTTATCAGCTGCACAGCAGACGCTGTCTGAGAATGGTGTAGCCAGTGAGGCAATCGAGAGCTTTCGTGTGCCCGGCGCGTTTGAGCTGCCACTCGCCGCCCAGCAGGCAGCCCAAAGCGGCCGCTTCGATGCGGTAATCGCACTGGGCTGTGTTATTCGCGGAGACACGCCACATTTTGATTATGTTTGTGCGGAAACGACTCGCGGAATAGGCGAGGTGAGTTTGCACAGCCATTTGCCAGTTGGCTTTGGTCTGCTGACCACCGACGATCTCCTGCAGGCGGAGCTGCGCAGCAGCGATAACGAAGAGAATAAAGGGCGCGAGGCCGCGCTGACGGTACTCGAAATGATAACAGCACTCAAAGCGATTAAAGGCTGATATGGCAACTCCTAAACAGCGTCAAAAAACCCGTAGACTTTTAGTTCAGGCTCTCTACTCATGGGACCTGGGCGGCTGTGATCTGGCTACTATCGAGGCGGAGTTTCATGTCGACAACAACATGAGCAAGGCCGATGTGGAATTTTTCCACGAAGTTCTTTACGCGATACCTAAACAGCTGAGCCAGATAGATGCGCATTACTCTGAGCATCTCGACCGCACCGTTGCAGAGTTAGACCCTATTTCTCGGGCGGTACTGCGTTTGGCCAGCTACGAGTTTGCCGAGCGTCTCGACGTGCCCTACAAGGTGGTTATTAATGAAGGGGTGAACTTAGCCAAGACCTTTGGGCCCACCGACGCCTATAAATATATCAACGGCGTGTTAGATAAAGTGGCGGCACAGCTGCGCAGTGCAGAATTTGAAGCTAACATAAGATAATTGGTATGAGCAGTGAATTTGCCTTAATCGCCGACTACTTCTCCAGCTGGGCTCCGCGCAGTGATTCTGAGTTGGGCGTGGAGTTGGGTATTGGCGATGATGCGGCACTCTTAGATATCACTCCGGGGCAGCAGTTAGTGGCCGCTACCGATACGCTGGTCGAGGGAATACATTTTCCTCACAACTACGATCCGTTCGCTATTGCGACACGCACGGTCGGTGTCAATCTCAGTGATCTGGCCGCTATGGGTGCAACTCCGCGCTGGGTGACACTGGCGCTGACGCTGCCCGCCGAGTTGGCTAATGACGATTGGCTGCGACCGTTTAGTCGCGGTCTTAAACAGGCGCTATCAGCGCACAATGTTGCTTTGGTTGGCGGTGATACCAGCCGCGGCCCTTTAACGCTGACTCTCACGGTCATGGGTGAGGTGACTGCGGGCTCTTCGCTGTGCCGTCACAACGCACAGCCGGGAGATCGTATTTTTGTCAGTGGCTCGCTCGGAGATGGCGCTGCGGCACTGGCGCTGATTGAAAACCGCTGGAGTGCAGACGAGCCCCTGCAAGAGTATCTTTTAGCCCGTTACAACGCGCCACAGCCCGCTATAGAGTTGGGCTCGGCGCTGGCCGCTGTAGCTAATAGCGCTATTGATCTCTCCGACGGCTTACTCGCTGATCTTGGTCATCTCTGCCGCGCAAGCGGTGTCAGCGCGTCAATTGATAGCCGCCAAATACCGCTTGCCGATGGCATGCTGCGCAACGCACAGAGCCTCGAGTGGGCATTGCGCGGCGGCGATGACTACCGCCTCTGTTTTACCGTGCCGGCAGCGCTGCACAATGCCGTGCCGATTGAGTGCACCGATGTCGGGGAAATCGTTGCGCTTAGCTCAGAGCCTTCACTCTGTGTCACCGATCTCAACGGCGATCGTCAAGAGACCCTGCTTTCAGAGTTGCGAGGCGGCTATGACCATTTCGCCGGTTAATCCCAGCCCCGCGCAGCTACTGCGCTCACCGCTATTGCTGCTCGCCTTCGGTTTTGGCAGTGGCTTGGCGCCGCGCGCTCCTGGTACAGTCGGTTCACTGGCTGCGCTGCTACTGTGGCCCCTGCTGTTAATGTTGCCAACCACACAGATGTGGTTGTTGTTAGCGTTGGGCAGTGTTGCGGGCATTGCTATCTGTGGTGTGGCGGCTAAGCAACTGGGTGTTCACGATCACGGCGGTATTGTCTGGGATGAATTTATAGGCCTGTGGTTAGTGTTGGCGCTATTGCCTGCGACACTGCCGGCGGCGCTGTTGGGATTTGTTCTGTTCAGGGTGTTTGATATCGCCAAACCGTGGCCCATCAGTTGGTGTGACAAACGTATCGATGGCGGTTTTGGCATTATGCTCGACGATATCATTGCCGGCCTGTTTGCCGCTTTAGTAGGCCAAGGGTTACTAATCGGGTTGGATCTATACAAACAAACCGCCGGATGATTGTGGCGGTTTTTATCTTGCTTTACGAGTCGCTATTGAGAGCTACAATGGTGGCCGGCTTAAATTGGGAGACACTATCTTGGTGTTGCGTTTTATAGAAAAATCTAAGCTCCCCACCCGCTGGGGCACATTTGATATCCACGGCTTTGAAGATGCTGCTAATGACAAAGAACACATCATTATTAGTATGGGTGAGTGCGCGGGAGATGAGCCGCTGCTGTTGCGTCTTCACTCCGAGTGTCTGACAGGCGATGCACTGGGTAGCTTGCGTTGTGATTGTGGTGCCCAGCTGCAGGCGGCGATGGCGACAATTGCCGAGCGCGGCCGCGGCGCGATCCTCTACTTGCGTCAGGAGGGGCGTGGTATTGGTTTGTTAAACAAGATCAAGGCCTACCATTTGCAAGATGCCGGTGCCGATACGGTAGAGGCCAATGAACAGTTGGGTTTTGGTGCCGACCAGCGCGATTACGCCCTGTGTCAGCCCATGCTTGAACATCTCGGCGCCAACAATATTATCTTGATGACCAATAACCCACGCAAGGTGGCAGCGCTAGAAGCGCTCGGTGCCAAAGTTGTGGAGCGGCGCCCACTGCAGACCCAGAGTAACCCGCACAACGCTAAATACCTCTCAACTAAGGCCGGCAAGCTCGGCCACCTACTGGACTGATCTGATGGGTTTGGCGAAACGTATAATCCCCTGCTTAGATGTTGAGAACGGGCGCGTAGTTAAAGGGGTGCAGTTTGTCGATATTCGCGATGCTGGCGATCCCGTTGAAGTGGCTATACGCTACAATCAACAGGGCGCCGATGAGATCACCTTTTTAGATATTACCGCTAGCCACGAAAATCGTGACACCATGATCCATACCGTGGAACGTATGGCTGCATCGGTGTTTATACCGCTCACGGTTGGCGGTGGAGTGCGCGAACTACAAGATATTCGCAACCTGCTCAATGCCGGTGCCGACAAGGTATCGATCAATTCGGCGGCTGTTTACAACCCCGACTTCGTCCGCGCTGCCGCTGAGCGCTTTGGCAGCCAGTGCATTGTGGTGGCAATCGATGCCAAGCAGGTGGCAGAGGGGGACCAGCCGCGTTGGGAGATATTTACCCACGGTGGACGCAAGCCGACCGGTATCGATGCAATTGAGTGGGCAGTAAAAATGACCGACTTTGGCGCAGGGGAAATACTGCTGACCAGTATGGATCGCGACGGCACCAAAAATGGCTTTGATCTTGAGCTCACGCGGCGCATCAGTGACGCCGTCGATGTGCCAGTGATCGCCTCCGGTGGCGTCGGCAATCTGCAACATCTTGCCGATGGGGTCACTCTAGGAAAAGCCGATGCCGTTTTAGCTGCCAGTATTTTTCATTTTGGCGAGCACACCGTGCCAGAGGCAAAAGCTTTTATGCGCGAGGCGGGGATAGAAGTTCGCTGAGCTAGGCTGCTATTAATCGCGCAGAAGAGAGACGGCGCGCAGTACGTTGATTGCCTCGGCGAGTTGGTTGTCCTCTTCTCTAATGGCATGCTGTTCAGATTGACTGCTATTTTCTATATTCTCCAGGTGTCCGCCTAGGTTCTCCTCGCGCACTGCCAAGTTGGCTTCTGCGGGTTTAAATGGTCCGCGCACAACGACAATATCCGGATCTATACCTTCGGCTTGAATAGAGCGCCCAGAGGGGGTGAAGTAGCGCGCAGTGGTTAATTTGAGTGCGCGGCCACCTTCAATGGGAATAATAGTCTGTACAGAACCCTTGCCAAAACTGCGCGTGCCAAGCACTACGCCACGGCGGTTGTCTTGAATAGCTCCGGCGACAATTTCCGCAGCCGAGGCGCTGCCTTCATTAATGAGGATAACGATCGGCAAACCGTTGAGGCTGTCGCCCAGATCGGCGCTGAGGAGTTGGTTGGCGGTGTTGATGCGCCCCTCGGTATAGACCACCGTGTCTCCATCGAGCAGTGACGATGCAATATCGACGGCGCTGCTCACTAGACCGCCGGGATTGTTGCGAAGATCGAGTATAAGACCAGCAAAGGGCTCTTTTTGCAGTTCATCGAGAGCGCGTGCAAATGCGCGAGCAGTCTGTTCTTGAAACTGTGCAATGCGAATATAGCCAATACCGTAATCTAGCTGGCGGTAGCGGACAGAATCGATATTAATCATCTCGCGAGAAAGAGTGACATCCAGTGGGTCGTCAAGAGAGCTGCGCATCAGCGTCAGTTGTACTGGGCTACCGCTCTTGCCGCGCAACTTGTCTGTTGCTCTGCTGGGAGAGAGTTCACGCAATGATGCACCGTCTATAGCGATAATAAGATCGCCGCTGCGGATCCCGGCGCGCGCAGCAGGGCTCTGGTCGAGCGGTGAAATCACTCTTATTAAACCATCCTCAGCGGCTACTTCGACACCTATACCAGCGTAGTTGTCGCTCGTTAATTGTTGCAATTGACGGTATTGATCGCGGTCCAGATAGCGAGAATAGGGATCGAGTTTAAACAGCATGCCTTCAATGCTACTGATCAGGAGCTCGCTGTCGCTGACCTCATCGACGTAGCCACGTCGCACTTGATCAAACACTTGGGTGAACAGCCGCAGCTCACTGAGAGGGAGCGTTGTGGGCGGCGGGTTGGCGGCCTGAGCGATTGTGAACGGACTCATTCCGGCGATTAAATGGGCGGTGAAAAGATAAAAAATTAACTTTTTTTTCATGTAACTGCACCTCAAATCATGGAGCGATAACGGTTGTGCAGACGTAGAGGTTGGAGTCGCAACACAACCACTCAAAGTAGAATAGAGCTAGAGCTACCAGTGTAAAAGCTTAGAACGCGACCAAGATCTGTATTAACGCATTTTTTGTGTTGGGCAGCGGAACGAGCCCACTGTATAACCGCGCAGAGCCCTATGTTTGGTCTTGCGTGAACTCACTCTGGCGCGCCAGAGCTTGAATGAACGCCGTTTCATATTTAGGCGCATCAGTTTGATGACTTCTGCCTCGCTGAGGCCAAAGCTCGCTTCAATAGCCTCAAAGGGGGTGCGGTCTTCCCACGCCATCTCGATAATACGGCTCAGTTCGCTTTCAGTAAGATGGGTTTTCATCGCAACCACTCCGCGGGGTCAACCGGTAGCCCATCTCGGCGCAGTTCAAAGTAGAGCGCATTGCCAATCGCCTCACCGCTATCGCCGGCGTAGGCGATCACCGTTTGTGCGGATATTTGTTCGCCTTGTTCTACACTGAGTTCACTGTTGTGGGCGTACAGGCTCAGTGTCTGTGCGTCGTGCTCAACAATAACAAGCAGGCCATAGCCGCGCAAATAATCGGCGTAAACGACACGCCCGGAGTGAATGGCGGCGACAGGATCGCCGCGCCGTGCATCGATTAACCAACCCTGCCAGCGCAACTGATCACCGCGTCGCTCACCAAAGCGATGTAATAGGCGTCCTGGGGCAGGCTTGGGCAGTGCTCCTTTTAGCTCGGCAAAGGGCTTACTGGGCAGGCGTGGCGCTCTGCGTTTAGCGGCTTCTTGAAGGACTCGCTCAAGCTGTTGGCGCTGCTCTTGGAGTGCAGTAAGTTGACCGCGCTGTGAATTTATCTGCTGGTTCAGTTGGCTGCTGCGCTGTTGTTGTTTGGCGATAGATTGCTTTAACTTTGTCTCAATTGCTTGCTGTTCGCTTTGCGATACTTCGAGTTCGTGAAGTTTTTGACGCAGTTGGCTGTGAACTGCGGTCAGTTGTACAAGATCGCGATTGAGCGCTTGCAGTAGGGTATAGCGTGCAGTGACTAAATAGCGGTAGTAGGCCAGATGACGTTTAACAGTCGTGTGTTGCTGATGGTTTAACAGCAGTTTGAGCTGCGGTTGCCGACCGAGTTTGTAGTGTGCAGCAATAACCATGGCCGCCTCTTGGCGTTGCTGTGCAACACGTCTATTGAGCTCGAGCTCAGTCTGGTTGAGTTTTTTTAGTTGGTTGTTATGGTCGCGGATGTCGACAGCTAGGCTGCGGCGATTTTGAGCCAACAGATTCTGTTCGCGCGCCAGTGCTTTGAGTTGCTGCTGCAGTGCGCTTAAATCACTGCTCTGCGCAGTGAGGCGTTCTTCCAGAGCGGCGATTTCAACACTTAAAGCCTCCAGTTGCTGGCTTTGATTGGATTGGGCATAGCTCTGCATGGCGACACCAAAACTGACCAGCAGCAGTGCCCAAAGCAATAACGTGGGTGCGGTTTGGCCTGACACGTTTAGCCTAATAAGGTGCGCCCGCTCATCTCACTGGGCTGAACAACACCCATCAAATCGAGAAGCGTCGGTGCTATGTCGGCGAGAGAGCCCCCCGCTGACAGGGGCTGTTGACGAGGGCCCACATAGACCAGAGGCACTGGCAGGGTGGTATGTTGTGTATGTGGCTGATCATTCTCAGCGTCATACATGGACTCGACATTACCGTGATCTGCGGTAATCAGCGCTTGCCCACCGACTTCGCGCAGCGCGCTGATCACTTCTCGCAGCGCTTCATCGACGGCTTCTACCGCCTTCACTGCGGCTGGATAAGAGCCGGTATGGCCGACCTGATCACAGTTGGCGTAGTTGCAGATAATCGCATCAAAGTCACCGCTGCGAATGGCTGCGACTAATTTTTCGGTCACCTCAGGGGCGCTCATTTCTGGTTGTAAATCGTAAGTTTCCACTTGAGGTGAAGCGATTAATTCTCGCTTTTCTCCCGGGTAAAGTGCCTCTTGGCCGCCGCTAAAGAAAAACGTGACATGCGCGTACTTCTCTGTCTCGGCGATACGCAGTTGGCGTTTGCCGCTGTTCGCCAATACTTCACCGAAGCTGTTGATGAGCTCTTCGGGCGGGAAGGCAATCGGTGCGGGGATAGAGTCTTCATACTGAGTGGTCTGGACAAAGCTGCTCAGTTGGCGAACTACCGGGCGCTCAAAGCCGGAAAAAGTAGCATCGGTAAAGCAGTGGGCGAGCTGACGGGCGCGATCGGGCCGGAAGTTCATGAAGAGGACTGCATCGCCGTCTTCAATAAAAGTGGGATTGCCACGGTGGTCTAAAATAGCGGTTGCAGCGACGAACTCGTCGTTCTCATCGCGTTGGTAGGCGTTCTCTAATGCCTCTTGTGCACTGTTGGCAGTCTGCTCGCACTGCCCTTGTGTGAGTAGACGGTAAGCTTGGCTGACACGCTCCCAGCGATTGTCGCGATCCATTGCGTAAAAGCGTCCGCAAACCGAGGCGATACGTCCGCAACCGAGCTGGGCAAATAGCGCTTCAGCCTTTTTGAGGCTGGGTTCAGCGCTGCGCGGCGGGCAGTCGCGGCCATCCAAAAATGCGTGCAGATAGATTTTAGTTGCGCCGCGCGCAGCAGCCATTTCAATCATCGCCAGTAGATGTTGCTCGTGGCTGTGGACGCCGCCGGGTGATAGCAGCCCCATCACATGGACGGCGCGGTCGTTGGCTAGCGCTGTATCGATGGCCTGGCAGTAGACCGAGTTAGTTTGAAAGTCACCATCGGTAATGGCTTTGTTGATGCGGGTAAAATTCTGATAGACCACTCGCCCGGCGCCTAGGGTCATATGGCCCACCTCTGAATTGCCCATCTGCCCTTCGGGAAGGCCAACCGCCATGCCTGACGTGGCGATGGTGGTGCGAGGACACTCTGCCCACAGTGACTGCCAAAAAGGGGCATGAGCATTGGCAATGGCGTTGTTATCGTTGTCTTCGCGGTGGCCAAAGCCATCGAGAATAATTAAAACGGTAGGGCTGGCAGTGTGTTCGGACATTTTTAGCTCCAAAAAATAATCGTTAAAGTGTAAAACAGCAATTTATTGATGTCGCGTTTTGATCAAGGCTCGAGCTCGCTCCAACGTTGAAAGAGCGCGTCCAGTTTGGCTTGAGCGGCGCTGAGTTGATCTTCGATCTCGGTAATTTTTTCTCGTGGTTGTTGGTAGAAATCATTGCTCGACATCGTTTCGCCGAGCTGCTCAATCAGTGTCTCCGCTTGCTCTATCTCTTGTGGCAGGCTGTCTAGCTCTCGCTGTTCTTTGTAAGAGCGCTTGGTCGGCTTGGTTTGCGCGGCAGCTTCAGTGGTAGTTGGCTTTTTCTTCTCTATTGGAGCAGCAGCAGTAGCTGAGGCGTAATCTCGTTGCCGCAGCCAGTCGTCGTAGCCGCCGACATATTCATTAATTAGACCCGGTTGCTCGGCAGTGCCCTCAAAGACAATACTGCTGGTGACAACATTGTTGATAAAGGCGCGATCGTGGCTGACTAAAAGGAGTGTGCCGGGATAGTTGATTAGCAGCTCCTCGAGCAGGTCGAGGGTGTCGATATCTAGATCGTTGGTCGGTTCATCGAGCACCAGTAAGTTAGATGGCTGAGCGAACAGCTTGGCGAGTAGCAAGCGGTTGCGCTCACCGCCGGAGAGTGCACTTACCGGCTGGCGACAGCGTTTGGGATCGAAGAGAAAATCTTGTAGATAGCTGATGACATGGCGCTGCTTGCCACCGATATCGAGCATGTCGCGGCCATCGGCAACGCTGTCCTGGACGCTGCGCTCTTCATCCAGTGCAGCGCGGTACTGGTCAAAGTATGCGATCTGTAAATTGTGGCCAGTGCGGACTGAACCACTACTGGGGGTGAGCTCCCCAAGGATAGCTTTGAGTAGTGTAGTTTTGCCCACGCCGTTGCGGCCTATAAGACCAATTTTATCGCCGCGCTGAATCAGTGTGGAGAAGCCATCGGCAATGATTTTGTCGCCAAACTTGATGTTGATGTCGTTAACTTCACTGACTAACTTGCCGGAGCGGCTGCCATCCTGAATGGCCATTTTGGCCGAGCCGGTTACCTTGCGGCGTTCGGCGTGTTCGCGGCGCATCTCTTCGAGGGCGCGCACACGGCCCTCATTGCGGGTGCGGCGAGCTTTGATGCCTTGGCGTATCCAGCGCTCCTCTTCAGATAACCGTTTATCGAACAGAGCTTGCTGCTTAGCTTCGGTTTCGAGCTGCTCTTCTTTGCGCACTAAGTAAGTGGCGTAGTTGCAATCAAACTGCCGCAACTGGCCTCTATCTATCTCGATGAAGCGAGTGGCGAGATTTTCCATGAACTGGCGATCGTGGCTGATAAACAGCAGCGAGCCGTGCCAGTTGAGTAAAAATTGTTCGATCCAGCCAATCGCCTCAATGTCTAAGTGGTTAGTTGGCTCATCCAATAAGAGCAGATCGGGGTTGCGTACCAATGCGCGCGCCAGCAGCACGCGGCGCTTGTAGCCGCCGGAGAGTGCATCGATATCCGCTTCGGCGTCGAGCTCCATTTTAGTAATAATAGACTCGACGCGTTGGTTGGTATCCCAGCCGTCACAGTCATCTAGGGCACTTTGGCAGCGCTCAAGAGCAGCCATAGTGGCGCCACTAAAATCACCCTCAGCCATAGCGTGGGTGAGGGTATGGTAGCGTTTGAGCAGTTCGCCCTGCTCGCCGAGCCCGGCGGCAATCACATCAAAAACCGAACCGGTTAAGCCGATGGGGACTTGTTGTTCAAGCTGTGCGACAACCAGCCCCTCTTCAACTTTGCGCACGCCCTCATCCGGTTGTATCTGGCCGACGATGACTTTGAGTAGAGTCGACTTGCCGGCGCCGTTGCGGCCGATTAGGCAGACCCGTTCGCCGCGCTCAATTGACAAGGTAATACCGTCGATAAGCGGTGGTTGGCCATAACTGATAGTGACATCGTTGAGATTGAGAAGAGACATTTAAGAGCGATTTCCTGGGCCAAAAGGCTTGAAGAGAAGAAGGAGTCTGGGCAGCAGTGTCATTGAACCAAATAGTGCTGCGATCATCGCCAGTCCAGTGAGAAGACCGAAGTAGATCGACGGGATAAAATTAGAAAACGCCAAAATAGAGAAGCCGATAATTATCGTGATGGCGGTGTAGAACAGCGCTCTACCAATGCTGGCGTGGGCGCGATACATAGTCGCTACGTAGTTGTTGTCGACTGCAAACTCGCGTTTGAAGCGGGTGATGTAATGAATGGCGTGATCGACGCCAATCCCTACAGTAATGGCAGCAATGGTGATGGTCATCATATCCAGCGGAATGCGCGCCAGCCCCATGCCGCCGAGCACAATGCCGGCGGCCAAGAAGTTGGGGACAATTGCTATCAGTGAAATCGACAGCGAGCGGAACAACACAATGAACATCGCAACGATGCCAATAAACACAGCGCCAAGAGTAAGAATTTGCGACTTGAACAGGCTTTGCAGCATGTTGTTGTAGAGTACAAGCAGGCCAGTAAATTGCGCCTCGTTGTTGCGGTAGCCCAGCTCCTCAACAATGAACTGATCGATACGCGCTAGCAGCTCGGCCCGTTTCAGTTGGCCTTGGGTCTCCATGGCGCGCAGCTGTATGCGCGCCTCGTTGCGCTCTTCCATAAGATAAGGGGCAACGATTTGCTGGTAGATATCTGGGCTCAGACTTTTGCGCATAAAGGCGATTTCAAAGTCATTGAGCTGTTGGCCGAGCAGTGACTCGACAACACGCTTCAAAGTCGCCAGCGAAGAGACTACGCCAATCTCAGGTTGGCCCTCGAGGAAGGTGTGCAGTTTGTCTAAATCGGCGAGCCCAGCACGGGTGAACCAATAGGTATCAATGAGTTGTGGTTCGCTGTTCGATTCGGCGAACGGGTCTTCATCAAACGGGTCCTCACCAAACGGGTCCTCACCAAACGGGTCTTCACCAAACGGGTCTTCGCTCTCATCATCTGCGGTAATCTGCGCAAAGCTGGGAGCCTGGATAACAATATCCAGTGGCGTCGTACCTCCCAGCGCCGAGTCGATCACCTCCATACCGCGATAAATTTCGGTATCGCTGCGGAAATAGTCGATAAAGCGGTTCTCAACTTGCAGCTGGCTAATACCTAAACCAGCTAGAGCGGCGAGCAGTACCGAAATCAGCAGCACCCAATTGCCGCGTTTTTCAGTAAAGCGGGCAAAGCGCAGCGTTACCGATGCCGAGTTGTCGCTGTCGTCTATATCGGCTTCGCGCGGCAAAAGCATCATGCCGGCGGGCATAACCACGAATGTCAGCAGCAGCGCCAGCGCAATGCCGATAGTCATCATCCAGCCGAAGTCGATGACCGGGCGAATATCACTGACAACCAGTGAGGCGAAAGCGACAATAGTGGTCAGTACCGTATACAGGCACGGCAGCGCCATCGATCCTACGGTAGTTGACACGAGTTGCAGCTGATCCCAGTCGCTGTTGGCACGGTGTAGCTCTCGGTACCGCACCACTAGGTGGATGGTAAGGGCGAGTGTGATAATCAGCAGCAGCGAGACAAAGTTGGAGGAGATAACGGTGAGACGCCAATCTATCCAAGCTAGGAACCCCAGCATTGATACCAGCGTTACCGTACAAGTGGCCAACGGTAAGATAATCCAGCGCCAGCGGCGGAAGATGGCTGCCATAGTCAGCACGATAAACACCAAGATACCGCTGCCAAATACCAGCAGGTCGCTGCGAATAAAATCGATCATATCCGCGGTGATCATGTCGGGGCCGCCGAGATAGATAGTGGCTCGTTCACGGTAGGGCGCCATCATGGCGCGGACATTGGCCACCCGCTGTTTGTCGCGCTCAGCTTTAGCGGTGCGGTAGTCGAGAAATTCAGTACTTACTCGCTCTAACTCGATCATCTCGGCGGCGCTGAGCCCTTGAGTGTCGCGTTTTAGACGCAGCCCGTCGCGCAGCCCTACCAGCTCAAGGTAACGGCTGTCTAACGCCAGTGTGGCAAGCACCCCGGTGGTCGTGCCGTCGGGGGAGAGGATTAAGTTTCGGTAGAGTGGGCTGGTGAGGAACTCCTCGCGCGCTTCGCTGCGAACAACGCCGTCACTGAGTAGGGTATTGAGCGGTTCGCTCAAATCACCGACCGATACTTTGGGGCTGAACAGCAGTGGCAGGTCAAGAATTGAGACGACTTGTTCGACACCATTTATAGCGGCCAGCTCATCGCGGAGCTCGCCCAATAACGATAAGTTCGCATCGTCAAACAGATCGCCCTGTTTGGGTTGAAAGGTAACGACTAAAAAGTCGCTGCTGCCGTAGCGGCCAGCCACTTCTCGGTAATAGTTGAGCGCATCATCGTGTTCGAGAGTGAGTGAGTCTGCCGAGGCGTCGATTTTAAAATTGCCCAGCCCAATTGCCATTGCCGCAGTGAGTGCAGCCACCGCTAAGAGTGCGCTGCGAGGGTAGCGCAGCACCGTAGATTGCATCAGTCGGGTGAACAGTGGGGGCATATTTAACCTACCTTGGCAGCCACAAAAATTAGGCTGTCATTATAGGCTAGTTAGACTCTGTGCAGTGGTACCTGAAAGAATTTTAGCTATACCTCAAAGGTTTTTTCGAGCTTTTTGTTGACCATGACTTTTTTCAGGCGGGCGTATTGAGGTATACCGTTTTTGTAGGGCGGGTAGTCCTCGCCTTCAATGAGCGGGGCTAGGTAGGCGCGACCTTTGGCCGTGATGCCGTAGCCATCTTTGCTGATAAAACTGCGCGGCATTTTTTTCTCAACGTTGGCGACCTTATCCAACGGCGCTTCGCCAATCGTCCAGCCATAGCGAGCGCTCTCTTTGCGCTCAATAGTGACCATAATCGAATGTTTGCCAGCCAACGCTTTTTCGATTGCCGCGCGTCCGACAGCGTAGGCTTGTTCGACATCAGTTTTAGAGGCGATATGGCGCGCAGAGCGCTGCAGATAGTCGGCCAGTGCCCAGTGATATTTGTAACCGAGCGCCTTTTTAATCATGCTCGCCAGTGTTGGGGCAACTCCGCCGAGCTGTTGGTGGCCGAAGGCATCTTTGTGGATAGAGCCTGCCAGCATGGCGCCATCCTTATACTGTGCCCCTTCTGAAGCAACAATGACGCAGTAGCCGTGCTCGCTGACACAGCGCTCGACTTCGGCGATAAATCGGTCGCGTTCAAACGGTACCTCGGGGAGCAGAATAATATGGGGCGGGTCGCCCGCCTGTTCAGCGGCCAGTGCGCTAGCCGCGGCAATCCAGCCGGCGTGACGCCCCATCACCTCTAAAATAAATACTTTGGTCGACGAGCGCGCCATCGATGCGACATCCATACTCGCCTCTTTGGTAGAGACGGCGACGTATTTGGCTACCGAGCCAAAGCCTGGGCTGCAATCGGTGAACGGCAGATCGTTGTCGACGGTCTTGGGGATATGGATCGCTTGAATGGGGAAGCCCATCTTGTGCGACATCTGCGCCACTTTTAAGCACGTGTCTGCCGAATCACCGCCGCCGTTGTAAAAGAAGTAACCGATATTGTGGGCCCGAAAGACATCGATAAGACGCTCGTACTCCGCTTGGTTTTCGTCAAAACCTTTGAGTTTGTAGCGGCACGAACCAAATGCACCAGAGGGGGTGTGACGCAGCGCCTTGATAGTACTGAGACTCTCTTTACTGGTATCAATTAACTCTTCTTGGAGAGCGCCGACAATGCCATTGAGGCCAGCATAAACTTTGCCAATTTTGTCTTTGTGCTCGCGGGCGGCTTCAATCACCCCGGCGGCTGATGCGTTAATAACGGCGGTAACACCACCTGATTGAGCGTAAAACGCATTCATTTTGGCCATGGGGCTTCCTTGTAAGAGCAATCACTAATTTGTAATTTTAGTTCAATCCCGGCCCTATTGCATTAGCTCGGCCCGGTGGGATAATCGCATACTTACTATTAAGGGCGCCGATAACGCTATGCATATTCATATTTTGGGCATCTGTGGCACCTTTATGGGTAGCCTGGCGCAATTGGCTGTAGCCGCAGGTCACCGGGTGACGGGCAGCGATCAAAACGTTTATCCACCGATGAGCACGCAGTTGCAGCAGGCGGGCATTGTGCTGACCGAGGGCTTTGACCCGGCGCAGCTGGAACCGGCCCCCGACTTGGTCATCATTGGTAACGTCCTGTCGCGCGGCAACCCCGCGGTAGAAGCTGTGCTCGAGCGACGACTGCCGTACACCTCTGGACCACAGTGGTTAGGTGAGCAGATATTGGCCGGCCGCCATGTCTTGGCGGTGGCTGGCACTCATGGCAAGACCACCACAGCTAGCTTGTTGGCTTGGATCTTAGAATTCGCCGGCCGCGAGCCGGGGTACTTGATTGGCGGTGTGCCAAGTAACTTCACGCAGTCGGCGCGCCTGGGAGCTGGCGAGCTTTTTGTCGTCGAGGCAGACGAGTACGACAGCGCCTTTTTTGATAAGCGCTCAAAATTTGTCCACTATCGAGCGACTACAGCGGTACTCAATAATCTTGAGTACGATCACGCCGATATCTTTCCTGATTTGGCCGCTATACAGCGCCAGTTTCATTACTTTATTCGCACCGTACCGGCCACTGGCCAGGTAATTTATCCGCCGGCTATAGAACCGCTGAACGAGGTGCTGGCGATGGGCTGCTGGAGCAAGCCGATCACCCTCGGCGGGCGCGCCGGTTTAGCCGACGCCAGCGGCGACTGGTGGGTGCGCGAGGTCAATGCCGATGGCAGCCGGTTTACCCTATGCAGTGGCGAAAAATCGGCGCTCGTCGACTGGGCTCTGTCGGGCCAGCACAATGTCGCTAACGCACTGGCGGCAGCTGCCGCAGCGGCACAGGTGGGTGTTGAGCTAACCGTTGCAGCCCAGGCCTTAAGTGCTTTTGCCGGAGTTAAACGGCGCATGGAGGTAGTGTCTAAAACAGCGAATATCACTGTTTATGACGATTTTGCCCACCACCCGACAGCGATTGCCACCACCTTGCAGGGGCTGCGGGCCCGAGTGGGCGACGCGCGTATTTTGGCTGTCATTGAGCCGCGCTCGGCGACCATGCGCGCCGGCGTCCACGGCGAGCGGCTGGGCCACTCAGCGCTGGCGGCGAACGACGTATTTTGGTTTCAAAACAGGGGTGTCGATTTTGATTTGGCCGCGGCGGTCAGGCCAAACCAGCCGATCCACAGTGATATGGCCGCGCTCACTGCTGCAATTATTAGCTGGGCCGAGCAGGGCGGGCATATCGTGGTAATGAGCAACGGCGGCTTTGCTGGCTTGCCGGCCAGCTTGGCGGCGCAGTTACAGTAAAAAGGTAACCGGGCCGTCGTTGCACAAGCTAACCTGCATATCGGCGCCAAACTCTCCCGCTTGAGTTGCCACATCGCTGTCTGCGGCCAGTGCTAAAAAATAGCGGTAGAGCTGCTCGGCTTCTGCCGGTGGCATAGCGCTGGCAAAGCTTGGCCGGCGCCCTTTGCCGGTGTCGGCGGCGAGGGTAAATTGCGATACCACCAACAGCTCGCCAGCGATATCGCGCAGCGACAAGTTCATCTTGCCCTCTGGGTCACTAAAGACGCGATAATCGAGGACCCGCTGCAGAGTTTTCTCGGCGACCGCTTTGTTGTCAGTTTTTTCAATACCCAAAAGAAGTAGCAGGCCACGGCCGATAGTGGCGGTGGTGTTGCCGCCAATAGTGACACTGGCGTGGCTGACGCGCTGGATAAGAGCTTGCATAAATTTACCGCTGATAAACAAAGTACTTGAGCTATTCTAGCGAGTGTATGGCCGAGTGCCGATTAATTGTTTACTATCTGGCTAAATTTTATTACTGAAATGAATCTGGAGAGAGCTATGAAACCTGAGACTATCGCTTTGCACGTGGGCTACGATGGCGACCCTGCGACCAACGCGGCGACCACGCCTATTTATCAGACCACCTCGTTCACCTTCGACAATACTCAGCATGGCGCGGATCTTTTTGATCTGAAAGTCCCCGGCAACATCTACTCGCGTATTATGAACCCTACCTGCGCCGTACTCGAGGCGCGTATAGCCGCGCTTGAAGGGGGGATCGGTGCGTTGACGTTAGCCTCCGGCATGGCAGCTATCACCTACACCGTGCAGACTTTGGCCTCGGTCGGCGACAATATTGTCAGCACCAGTCAGCTCTACGGCGGCACTTATAATCTTTTTGCTCACTCGCTGCCTAACCAGGGTATTGATGTGCGTTTTGCCGGTTTTGACGACTACGCCAAGCTCGAATCACTGATCGACGCCAACACCAAGCTGTTATTCTGCGAGTCGATCGGCAACCCCGCCGGCAACGTTGTTGATATCGCTAAATTGGCTGATATTGCCCACCGCCACGGTGTCCCTTTAGTTGTCGATAACACCGTCGCTACGCCTTACCTTTGCCGTGTCTTTGATCTCGGTGCGGATATCGCCGTGCACTCACTGACCAAATATATCGGCGGCCACGGCACCACTATTGGTGGCGCCATTGTCGACTCGGGTAAGTTCGATTGGGCCGCCAATGCCGAGCGCTTCCCGGTGCTCAACCAGCCCGATCCCTCTTACCACGGTGTTGTCTACACTGAGGCGCTTGGAGAGGCAGCCTTTATTGGCCGCGCGCGCGTTGTACCGCTTCGCAACACCGGCGCCGCGCTGTCGGCGCAGAGCGCCTTCCAAATTATGCAAGGGCTCGAGACGCTGGCACTGCGTATGGATCGCCACTGCGAAAACGCCCAGAAAGTTGCCGAGTACCTCAGCGGTCACGACAAAGTCAGCTGGGTTAACTATGCCGGCCTCGCCGACAGCCCCTACCACGACACCTGTCAGCGGCTGATGGGCGGCCGCGCCTCGGGCATCTTAAGTTTTGGCATCCAAGGTGGCCGCGAGGCCGGTGGCCAGTTTATCGATGCGCTGCAACTGATCTTGCGCCTGGTCAATATTGGCGATGCCAAGTCGCTGGCCTGCCACCCTGCCTCGACGACGCATCGCCAGCTCAACCCAGACGAGTTAGCGGCGGCTGGCGTCAGTGAAGACCTGGTGCGCATC
>Ga0209653_1000814_pt1 | contig 26648 bp, 41 predicted proteins | sample SaaInl6LU_22_DNA_FD_184644 | JGI IMG/M metagenome (GOLD analysis project Ga0209653, IMG submission 184644) | Marine microbial communities from expanding oxygen minimum zones in the Saanich Inlet - ESP_116LU_22_DNA (SPAdes) (version 2) | ecosystem: Environmental > Aquatic > Marine > Intertidal...
CCAATGACATTTGCTTTTGTTCCTCGCAACTTTACGAGGTTGTCTTCCATGACAAACTTGGCAACACCCTTTGAATCAAATCTAATGTTTCCAAGGTCTCCAACATGTCTCTCCTTCGACCCCGGTCCACCATGTTTCTTACCGTATGGGTTGAAATGGCCACAAGCACCCATACAATTGTCGCTAAGATCACCAGCTTCATGGATGTGGAATCCGTGAGTACTATTCTTATATTTTGTTGATTTGAGCATTCCTTTGATTAAAACTTTACTCCCTCTCTCTTCAAACTCTACAACACCTTTGATGCTTGGATGATTAAAAAAGCTTGTCGCTACAATCATTTAGTATCCACTGGGATTTTATATCGAGCAAAAGACATTTTTTCCATCATATAATACATCTGATAGGCATCTGTGATACTAGAACTTCTGTACTGTTCGGGCATACACTCGGGAATACCTTCGCGTGAATAATATGCCGTGTCACTACACTTCTCTTCGAAGTGAGATGGGTGATGATGCATCAACCATACCAAATGTTCTGCACAAGTGTGCACTTTGCCATATCTACGCGTGTATTCAAAAGTTAGAGCCATCCCAATCTTACACGCGTACATATAGTTTTCAAGACTTGAACCAACCCACATCGTCATGGGATGTTTTCGGTGTGCGGGACGATACCCTCGTCGTTTTCCATCCTTCGTAAAGGGTGCATTTTCTTGTAGATATTCTTCCTCGTTGGAGAAGTACCACGCTGTGTATAACATTTGACATATTTCCAATTGAATCTTGACAACATGTTGATCACACGACATCTCTGCAATCTCACTGGGAATCAATGAAAGAAAGAAAATATTCATTTTTGTAGTCGTCGGTATCGTAGACTCTCACTTCAATGTCTCCGAAGTAGACTGAGTTGTTAGGGAGTTTCCAGATTTTCTCCTTTGACTGTTCGTTGGCGTGATATGTCGCGTCCTTCAGGGTATGAAAGAAGCCACGATCGAGAATTTGGTTGGCGAGGACAACGTTGGTTACAAACATTTCGATATGTTTATTACAATTGTATTTTTCTACTTAGGTTTCAGGATCAGATATATACTCTTCATCATCTACCACATCTTCTTCATCTGGTTCAACATCAAGTTCACCTTCTTCCACTGGAACATGATCTTCTTCGAGTTCTTCTTCTTCAGGTATTTCATCTGTAATGACTGCATCTTCGATCTTCTTCTCTTCCTTTTTCTTTTTGGCTTTCTTTGTGGGTTCCTTGTCAAATAGCTTCGCTAAGATTCCGGGAACTTTTTTAGCAAACTCTATCTTTTTATCGTTAGATTTTTTAATTTTTTCCAAGAACTCCTTACTAAACCCATGTGCCTTGTAAGCTTGGAGTACAACCTTGAAAGGAGCTTGAGTTCCTTTGTGATAGTATTTTTCATACATAGTCGCGATAGCTCCATTCACTTTGACACGCACAGTACCATTCTTAAGAACACGTAGAACAACTTGAATACGATCCCCAAATTCAAGTTCGGGTTCGTTCATTTGCTTGGGTACAGGTATGTGTGTTAGTTCAGGAAATGTGGGTTCCGTATAAGGAATACCCAATTTTTGATAATGAACCTTTAACTCCTTCAGATACGATTCTTGCATATACACCGGTTGTTTCACAAACTTGAATACTTTACTAGGTTTATTAGTGATTATATCATACAAATATGTCCCTTCTTTAGGTTTGTCCCCACGAATAGGGGGAGGACATCTAACACGCTGCGACGGTCGCTTGAACATGCTCATCTTGATTTTCAATGTTTTTCTCTTCTAACTTAGGTTTGATAAAATAATCGAGCTCACATCGAATCACATGCGCCGATTGTTGGTTGAGGTGTGTGTAATACGGACCCCATATCTCAATGACTTTACGCTCTTTGTCATACCAAAGGTAATCAAGTCCCAGCTTCTTAGTGAGCCAGTAGAATCTCTTACCTGTCTTCCCGACGAAAGCGAACACTTGATCCTCATCATACTCGGATACGTCCATTTGAGAGTAATGAGTTGTCGGGGGTGTGTACGGGGCCATCGTTCTTCTTTGCTAAAGATGCCTCCTTTTGTTTAAGCATGTTTCGTATGTGTTTTTGTGAATATACCTGTTTTTTGTTTTTCTTATCATTTTTAGTCACACGTTTTTTAGGTTCTTTAAACTCCATCTTTAGATATTTGGAGTATCCCTTTTAACTTAGGCTTCCTCTTCATCGACAAGTGAAACGTCATCATCGGTGTCTTCTTCGTCACTGGTGGAACACTCGAAATCTTCATCCTCGCTGTCGTCAATGAGTTCATACCCCTGTGGATGCTTAGCAAAGAGACCAGTTTCTTCGAGAGAGTCTACATCATAGAATCCCGATATAGAACTCTTATTCACTTCTTCTTCTTGAGGTACGAAATCGTAGAATTTAAACTTATTACGTTCAAGGAATTTAACGGTGTACGTATCTTGATTCTCTGAAACAGTAGTAGCGATTTGGGTTGTACCATCTTCACAATCGATATCAACGATCATAACTAGACAGAATGAATTTTAAATCTTTAATAACATTAATGGATAACCTCAAGGCCTGGGGAGTACGCTATATCTCATACAGAGATGTGGGGCCCACGGATGCTGTTATGTTCGACATAGATGACACACTTATATTTACAAATGGTAAAGCTAATACACCTATCATCGAATTGTTACATGAAGCTAAGTCTATGGGTTACAAGATTGTCATAATAACAGCTCGACCAGGTTTGGGACCTGTTATTAATTGGACAATAAAACAGTTAGGAGAATATGGAATTGGGTTCGACTATTTAGGATTTACGAGTGCGGCGACAAAAACTCTTATGAAACAACAGTTACCTTACAACTTTATTCTATCTGTCGGTGATCTACCAACCGATCTAACTGATTCTCAACACTTTCTCAACATTTCCAATTTCTACCACAATTGAGACAACTCACGAATACAGTCATCGGTTCATCTGCCGATCTCGTCTGCATTTGATAATACGTCGTCTTCACAGATTTACATCGACCACATTTGAAAAAACCATCTTGATTCTTCACTTCTTTCGCAATGTATTCTTTTCGTAATTCTTTGTGGATGAGCTCCTCCATTTGAGTAGCATAATTTCCATCGGGGCACAACTCTTCTGGACGCATGTCGACAATATCTAAAACAGAAATACGTCTATCTAAAAGCTGACTCCTCAATTTGGGGTTGTCAATCAGGTTCGTCTTCAAAGACAAGAATTTGTGTTTGTAAATATTCGTAAACTTATGATTGTCCCAGGCGGGTTCGAAACCTCTAAGCATACTTCGTTTCTCGGAATGACGAACAATACATTTTTCCAAATCTGTACATAAATCCTCTGTAGGTGTCAATTGTAAAATCTCAGCAAGTTTCTCGATAACAAACTTACGAGTTGGATTATCCATATTCAATTCTGGTGATAATCCTTTATGTTTCTCTGTACTTAGGGCAGAGGAAGGCCTGAATAAATATCAGAACGCTCAGGAGAGTCAAATGCATCAGAAACCCTGCGAGAAGGGTTCGTGTCTACAAACCCATAACGGTAATCGGCTCGTCCACTGGTGTATCCCTCGCGAACACAGTAGATAACGTACACAATGAATGCACATACAGAAGCAATCAATAGGAGATTACCTGGTGTATTTTTCATTTATAACTTACGGATATTTTTTTGTAGATACAATTCAAGATGACAAAGGCAATACTTATCCTTGAAAAGGAAGGTCATATACAAGAAATAGACCTAGATATAGCCCCACATAAGAATGAAATTTTCAAATTATTAGAAGGAAGACAAACATTCATAGGTCAGTGGCCTGAGATCGATGTTGTTATTATGAAACCTGAGGATGGTAAACTGAAGAACGAGAACACTTTACCAAACCCATTTGATGTTGAAGATGTATACGGAAAAATTTTACTTGTACGAATGGATGAAAACTCTGATCCACAGGATTTCACTTTAGAAGAATATAATTCATTTTTACTTGGGGACAAATGCCTCCCGATTTAATACCGCGTTTGCATATTTCATGCAGAGTTGAAAGTGTACATATGCCCAATCCGTAGGCATGTCGACAGATGGTTTTCCTGGTAGAGGGTTATCATTAACTATCGCGATGATATCAACCTTTTCACCCGTCATTGACTTTACAGTGACGTTACCAACCCTCTTCAACCACATTGCATGTTTTTCATCTTTACAATCGAAACTACGAACGAAATGCGCCATTTGTATTAGTTAGGATTCTTTTCTATAAGTAGACGCGCACTCGGATCGGTTATGTTAGTCCATTTTGGTCTCCATATCTCAGTGATTAAATGATCATTGTCTTTTCCGTACATCGTCCAAAAGATGTTTCTGTACATAGCCTCTTCTTTCGTCAGAGGGGTATTATACGTACGCGTTTTTGCTCTCGTTTCTCTAAAGAGTTTATCGTCTACTTCACTCTCAGCATATTTTTTAATCTCGTCAACCCAATTTGTACCGACAGCGTCACTCATTCCATCCTTCTGTCTCCACAAAACATCCGTGGGAAGATACCCCTCAAACGCCTCACGAAGTATACGTTTCTCAATTTTATCAATCTTGATTGTCTGATTCACAGACATACAGACATCAACGAAGTTCTTGTCAAGAAATGGTACAATCAGATCAAGACCATGCGCACCCGCACATCTATCCGCCCTTAACCCATCAAACTGATGAATTAACCGAAGACGACGCATGTTTTCACAAGCAAATTCATCAACATTTGGTGCGTTATGGAAATAGAGATATCCACCTAAGATTTCATCAGCTCCTTCACCCGAGAAGATATAACGACACGAGGTGTGTTGCTTGATGTACTTACAGAGAAGCCACATTGGTGTACTCGCTCTCACCGTTGTAGTATCATATGACTCTAGGCTATGAATCACATTGTTGATGTGTGCGACACCTTCTTGTGTTGTGAACTTCACTTCTGTATGTTCACTTCCCAAATAGTCAGCCACTTTACGGGCAGCTTTGAGATCCGGACTTCCCTCGAGACCAATGGAGAAGGTCTTAATCTTTCCAAGTTTACGTGTAGCGATTGACGCAATTAGACTACTGTCAAGACCACCAGATAGGAGAAATCCAATGTCACGCTCGGTATTTTCAATACGTTCGTAAACAGAACTTTCGAGGGCATCCCGGATTTTTTTGTGGTACCTGGTCTTGATATACTTGTTCACTGGCCAGTATCCATTGTGGTAACACACAAAGTCATTAACGTATGAGTCGTAAATATGTCCAGGTGGAAAGATGTGAATCTCTGAGTTCAGGAAGAGGAGTGCTTTCACTTCACTCGCAAAGGCGATCGAATTCTCATCGTATCGGGTGTAAAATAATGGCCTTACTCCGACAGGATCACGGGCAGCGATGACACGTTTTCCATTCGTCCATACGAGTGCAAAATCCCCGTTGATATTGTTAACAGCTTTCTCAATACCAAAACTTTTAATCAATGGGAGTAAAACTTCACAATCACTTTTACTCACTTCATCACCCCTGAGAAAGTCTCGATAATTATAGATTTCACCATTACAAATGAGCATTTCATCATCCTTTCTAAATGGCTGCATACCCGCGTCGGTTAAGTCATTGATCGCGAGACGATAAAAGTCCATACGACATTTACCCAGAGTTCTACTTCTATAGTCATCAGGACCCCGATGAGAAAGAAGATACGAAGGAACGTCTACTTCTTCACCGAAGAGGGCTAGGATGCCACACATTATTGTTACAAACTATGTTATTTTTAAGCTACATTCAAGAATGTCTCTGTAAAGTTTATCGTCCACTACAGCATCCATTTCTTGACCAGCCATCGATATAGATTCCAAACCATTAAATTCTTCAGTATCAAACCGTAACACACAATAGAACGAGGAGTTTGTTCGAGATGCAATTCTATCGATAGTATTGAAGTCGTAGCTTTCTATTTCAAGATAACGACTCACCTGTTCGGGTGTTCGCAATTTTACGGATGTAGCGCTAAGTTGTCTCTGTCCCCGTGACATATCAAATGCTGGCCAAACACCATATTTAGATCTAAATAATGAAACATAATTTACACAATCCTGAGCCTTATCCTTTTCAGCAAAACACATAAATCTAGTTTTACTCGTTGGATCAACCAAACTCAAGTAGGTTCCATTAACATTTAATTTTACAAAGTGGAACTCCATCTAAACTATATAAGGAAAAAAACTTTAAATACAGTATATGAACTTCCCAAAGACACCTGGTCAATGTAAATACGCCCTTGCCCTCAGATCCTCTAAACCCATCGTCATAGGAACTGGACCGGCGGGATCGGGAAAGACAATGTTGGCGTGTCAGATTGCTCTTGAGCATGTAGCTAAATATCAACGCCCCAAGATTGTACTAACCCGCCCCATTGTCGCAGCAGATGAGGACATGGGATACCTCCCAGGTGACATGGAACAAAAGATGGAACCCTGGACGAAACCAATGTTTGACATCTTCGAGCAGTCCCTTTCCCATAGTCAGATGGATAGATTTATTCAGATTGAACCCCTTGGATATATGAGAGGTAGAACCTTCAACAATACCCTCATCATCGCCGATGAGATGCAAAACGCTACACCAAACCAAATGAAAATGCTTCTTACGAGGGTTGGTGAAGGTACAAAAGTCATCGTGACAGGGGACCTCGAACAGTCTGACCTCGGTCCGGATAATGGTCTCGCAGACCTCGTGTATAAAATGCAGTGTCAAGATCTTGATTATATTACACACGTTGAAATGGAAGATGAAGATATTGTTCGTCATCCAGCGGTTAAAGAAGTGCTCAGTATCTTATCAAAATGAAAGTCATTGTTGCCCTCCCAGGTAGAACTTTCTCTGGTACATTCCTAACTCGGTGGTCGGAAACACTTCTTGAACTTGTGGGGCGGGGGTATCAGGTCATGATCTCCAATGAGTATTCTAGTTTCGTAACCTTCTCACGAATGAAGACCCTAGGTCTTAATGTTCTTCGGGGTGCAGATCAAAAACCCTTCGGAGATAAAGTTGATTACGATGTATGGCTGACTATAGATTCTGATATTGTTTTCACTACTGAACAAGTCATAGAACTTCTCGAAGATACAAAGAAGTTTCCAGTCGTATCAGGTCTCTATCGAATGCAAGATATGACACACCTCGCTTGTGTCAAAGACTGGAACCTGGACTATTTCAAAAAGAATGGGTCATTTGAATTCATGCGCGCTGATTCAATGAAAGATTTGGACAAGTACACACCTGTGGCGTATAATGGTATGGGATTCTTCGCGTGTCGCAAGGAGGTTTTCGAGAAGATGAAATATCCATACTTTAGCTATCCACTCATAGAGATGGAGGCTGAAGATGGGACTCTGATAAGGGATGTATGTTCTGAAGATGTCGCTTTCTGTAAAAACCTCATTGAGGCTGGGATTGAGATAATAGTGAATACGACCCTCCGTGTTGGTCACGAGAAAACTCTCGTAATTTAAGATTCTTGACTTCATGATTGAGTGATCTGAGATCTTGTTTTGTCTTTTCCACGCGGTCTTCAATAATCCTCCGTTGCTTCTTCACTCGTTCATACCAATCTGATATCTCGTAGATTTCCTGATCGATTTTACTATATCGCTCGGCAAGTTTATAATCTGTAGGAAGATCTTGAAGATCTATGGCAATCTCTTCAAGTTGTACTTCCATACCTTGGTAAGAGTCTTTGATTTCTTCCATCGTTACTCTTGGATGAGATTATTTAAAATTCTTAAAGTTCCTTTAGTCTCGACTTCCCACCAAGTTCCATGAAACACTTTTTCGAGGAAATTCGGAACATCCGTCTTATCTATAGGAATTTCTTCGTGTGGGATGATGATCCAGGTGTCATCCTTTATAGTGGAAAGAACACCACCATCGTGGGAAATAACAGGTTTACCAAAGTACTTCGCCTCAAGCATTGGAAGACCGACTCCTTCTCCGTGAGAAAAAGAAACAACATAGTCACACATGTTATAGAGGCCAGCCATTTCACCGTAACTCAAACGATGTGTGATATATTTTATGTTTTTAGACGCCGGCAGGTTATCCATCTTATTTGTTTTGACGATGAGTTTGTGATCAGTCCCTTCGAGAACTTCTTTGAAAGTTTCAGAAAGTTTCACAAGATTTTTCCGAACATCATTTGTTCCGATGTAGAGGAACACCCGTTTATCCTTTTGTTCTCTCTTTTGTACAACTTGTGGTGCATTCTGAATAAGAGGTGATGTATACCAATTAAGAGCCTCACACTTTACCCCATGACGAGTCAAGATGTTCTTGAGATACTCATACGGAACAATAACCTTGTCAAATAGTTTCATATTCTTGATGATGTCTGGGTGTACATCCGAAGTTTCAAACATGGTGAACAATTGTTTCTTTCCTTGTGGGAGTTGTTGTATCCATTGAGGCCATAGTGGAAATGTTTCAATCAGTTCGGATACTGTGACCGTATCAAGTGTTTCATCATCTTCAAGGCCGAGATCCTGTTTCAAATAAAAGCGACCTATAATCTTACCGAACATTATACATTATTAAAGAGTATTCTTTAAAGTTATGAAGTATGAAACTGTCTTACGCTATTTGTGTATGTACAGAGGCGCGTGAACTCAATGATTTACTCGCCTTTCTAAAGCGTGTCAAAGATGATGAAGATGAAATTAACATTCTTCTCGACGCATCCAAAGTGACCGAGGATGTTCGAAAGGTGTTGTCGAAGTATGATGGACTCGTAGTTTCTGAACGCACATTCTGTGGAAACTTTTCTGAACACAGAAACTATCACGCATCCCAATGTACAGGTGATTACATCTTTGTGATTGACGCAGATGAGATGCCTCGTGAGACCCTCATCAAAAACATCAAACAGCTGATCACAGATACGAGTGCCGAACTACTGTACATCCCTCGAATCAACATTTGTCCCGGGTATACTCAAAAGTGGCTCGATAAACATTCCTTCAAAGTGAATGAAGTGGGTTGGATCAATTGGCCAGATTACCAGGGTCGTGTCTATAAAAACAACGGTATCGTGAAATGGAATAAAGGTTTACACGAGACCGTCGTAGGGTCCACAAATACAAAAGGACTCGAAGCCGCACCGGATATGTCACTATGGCACATCAAGAGTGTAGAAAAACAGGAGTATCAGGATATCTTTTATAGAAGTCTCCCTTCTTCGTGAGGTAGGAGACACACATATTGATGTGATTGTACACGACATGCTTCGCGATTGGGAGATGATGTCCTAGGTCTGGTTCAATTAGGTCACGTTGTTCAAATTGCGTCATTAGGGTCGTGGGGTTGATAAACATGATACGATGCCTTTTACAAATCTTTTCGAGAAGCTTGATGAGATGATCCCTCTTCTCAAGTTTGTCACCGTGGTGAGTTACATTGGTGTGCGACACTATAATCATTGGTTTTGGACCGAGAAGTTTTTGAATCTCTAGGATGTCATTCTCAATTTCCTGATCCGTTTGTAGAACAACTTTCGTTTCATCAATGATATGTTGAGGCGTCTTCTTATAGTCCTGGTCGAAGAGTCGCTTGTCCACTGCCATATGGGTGAGGTACTTGTCCTCATAGATGTACTTTTTCATCGAAGAAATCTCAACCACGAAAACATCTGTATTGTCAAAGAGTTCCTTGAACTTTGGATCATACTCAAGGGGTTTACCATCTTTTATGGATGCTCGAAGACAAAACATATCGTGAGGTGCATCAAACTTCAGGTCACCCTTCACATATTTGATGAGCTGTATAGCCTCCTTAGTGCAATGTGTATATGATGTCAATTTATTGAGTTGTGTGGTGTGTGCCACGTGTTCAATGCGACACGACCCAAAAGGTGTGACGAGCATTTACAGAATTAAAGAGGATGTTCTTTAATCTTGTAATGAAAGTGTCAGACTTTGTCTCTTATTTCCTTTTAAGTAAGGAAATAAAGAAATGTTTTTCCGTGACAGGTGGTTTTGCCATGCATCTTAATGATTCGTTTGGTGAAAGATTGGATGTGACGTATACACATGGAGAACAACCGGCTGGTTATGCAGCACTTGGGTGGTCCTCGTATGAACACAATCCAAGTATATGTTGTGTAACATCCGGTTGTGGTGCTAGTAATGCTATCACACCCTGTCTCATCGCGTATCAAGATAGTGTACCTATATTCTTCATCAGTGGTCAGGTGCAGTGTAATGATAATATTAGATCATACGGGGGTAAAACGCGGGGATATTTTGGATCGGATTGTGACATTGTAGAATCTGTGAAAAGTATCACCAAACACGCGGTTGAACTCAGGGATCCTATAGACACATTTAGAGTACTTCAAGAATGTTATCATAATCTCACAACGGGAAGACTTGGTCCGGTATGGCTCTCTATACCCGTCGATGTACAATCTATGGAAATCACACAAACAATTCCATTTGAAGTACCACCGGAACCCGTCGTGGAAAACACACTTCCAGACACATTCTTCAATCTCTGGTCAAAATCGAAGAGACCGATTATCTTAGCTGGTAATGGTATTCATCTTTCTAAAAGTCGATATGAATTTTTAGAATTTATAAAAAAGTACGGTGTACCATACGTCGTGAGTTATTTTGGAAGTGATCTCGACGATAACTACACTGGAAAAGTTGGAATTCTCGCAAACAGATCTGGAAACTTTGCTATCCAGAATGCAGACCTAATTTTGTGTTTGGGATGTCGTCTATCAAAAAGTATCACAGGGTACAACCGTGATTTATTTGCCAGGGAAGCGGATATCATACAGGTGGATATAGATGAGAGTGAATTTATGGAAAAGAAAAGAGTTGACATTCAAATTCGTATGGATCTAAAGTCATTTTTTAAGTGTGAATTACCTCAGACGAGTATACAAACAAAGTGGATCCAGAAAAATCAAGAGTGGAAAAATATGTGGAGTGAGGAACTACCCATTCCAAATGGTCCTTTAGTGTGTCCATACAAACATCTAAACTCATTTTTCAAAATGAAAAATGAAAATTCTATCGTCACGATGTCATCTGGTGCAATCGTTTGTATCGCGTGGCATATGTATAGATACAAAAGTGGAGACAGACTCATAATAAGTAGTCATGGTGATATGGGGTATGAAGTACCGGTTGCCATCGGGGCATCTTTTCATGGTAAAAGGACATACGCGATTTTAGGGGATGGCTCATTTCAGTTTAATATTCAAGAACTACAAACACTTAAACATCATAATCTACCTGTGACGATTATGGTTTTCAATAACAACGGGTATGAAGCTATTAAAGTATCTCAAAAATCAGTATTTAAACGAGAGTTTGGTACTGGACCAAGTAATGGCATAAGTTTTTGTGACATCGAAAAAGTTACAAAAGCATATGGGATACCGTATTATAAAGTTGAAAAGGATGAAGATGTGGAATACTTGCGTCATGATAACGGACCCGCGGTGGTTGAAATTGTTTGTAATTCACAAGCGCGTTTTCCTAGAGTGGCAAATAAGTCTATGCCGGATGGTACATTTAAAAACTTGCCACACGAAGAGATGGAGCCATTTTTAGATGACCAATTTCTCAACGATAATCTATTTGTTGCGAGAGTCTCTTATTAATTTCATCTCTTCTAAGAAAAAACTCCTGATTTTCTGCGTACCCCTTCTCGTACAAGAGAGTCATGTATTCGCGTTCAAATTGTAATGCCTGATTCATAGATGTGTCAAATTTTTTAATAAAATTCTCATTCGCATCGAATACGATATATCTCGTCTCCACCTTATCGATAAGATCTTGTTCATGTAAATATTTTACAAATTCAAAAGATCGATAATCGAATGAACCCCCCATACAAGCTCGGACATTCGCATTCTTAATTTTGGTGAGTACATCGGTCACAGTTTTGCAAAATTCCGATGAAAATACATCCTCCTCGTATGAAGAAGCTAGATCACTTCTTCCAACACATATATAATCGATATATTTCATGTGTTCAGATGTGAGTATAAAATCCAGATTTTCAACAGCTTGCTTAGATTCTATGTTTATCCCACGAATGAGATCAAATGATTTGGTGTAAGATGTAAATTTTGAAAGTGCAAACGGACTTTCAATCATTGGAGCGACAATGCCGTCAGAATCCATATCCACCGCCATTCTGAAATCAGTCCTTGCCTCTGCACCACCTATTTTTACAGTCAGATCCAATCCAACTTTATTGGTGAGATTTCTTAGTTTATAAACATTGTGTGGGTGAGCGCCCTCATCTTCAAAAGAAGTTTTCAAACCCTTCGCACCACAAGATTTCAAAACTTTGAGTGAGCGTAACAATCCGTGGTTCATTTGTTAACTGTTGGGGAACATCTTTATACCTATTTAAAGATGTTGACGATTATTTTAAATATGAAGTTTGTAGACTACTGCAGATCTTGTAGATCGCGTAATTGTGTCACAAACCCAGCTATATTAGCACCATTTTTGGTACATCGGATTACGGGCATGCAACCTAGTTCAACAACATCGTTATATGGAATCCCAAATCAGAAGAATTATTTTCCTTGTAAAACACTGAAATGTGACAATTGTCAATTCGTCGGAGTAAATATATTGTTTGACAGTGAGGAGATGTCACGTTTATACGTAAACTATAGAGATGACGAATATAACAAAATTCGTATTTCATTTGAACCTACGTATAAATTCGATGCATTCGATAAACGACATACATTTGTTGATGAAGTGTCACAACCATTTATTGAGAATCATGTCTCAAAAATTAAAACACTCATAGATTTTGGGGGGTATGACGGTCTCAATACACCCCTCATAGGGGATGAACGTTATGTATACGACATATGTAATAGACAGTCGATAGTGCCGATTACCGATGAGTTATTTAATTGTGATCTTATCACCTGTATGCATGTTCTAGAACACGTTCCAGATCCTAACGAGGTTATAGAACAGATGAAAGGTAAAGCTTCGTATTATTATTTTGAAGTGCCTAAAGAAAATACGGAAAACAAAGAGTTTTGGCATGAGCATATAAACTTTTTCACGATGGAAAGTTTTAAAAACCTACTTTCAAAACATTTTAAAATTGTCGCAACTATGGAAACGAAGTTTTTGCATGTACTTTGTGAACCGCATCAAGGAGCATGATAAGGTTCTCCAAGTTTCGTGGAATCTTTAATCTCCCAAGTAGCCCCAAACTTTTTAGCCCATTGGGAAAGTAGAAGTTTTTCTGGATACACGAGATTGCACACCTTTGGCATTTCCCATTTACATGACACGTACTCATGAACAATTTTTCGAACATCTTCAATGTCGATGAAGTCGAAATACCTATCTTGATCGATGACGACATGACGATCTCTCTTACAAACAGCGCTGAATCGCGTTGGCAGTTCTCCGGGTCCATAACACCCCCATATACGAAGTGTATATGCGTTTTTTATTGTCTGTATACGCTTATCTATCAACCATTTCGAAAAGCCGTATGGATCGGTGGGTGGATTGCCCCGTAACGCCGCTCCACTCGAAAAATATAGTAACTTACCTTTAAAAACTCTCACGACGTTCTCAAACATCATAAGGTTTTTATACAACACTTCCCCATCGTCGGGTCTCAATCGACTTCCACCCACTACCGCGCAGTGAATGACCACATCGTAACAATTTTCTTCAAAATACTTCTGAACAGTAATATGATCAGTTAAATCGAGGTCTTGGTGGGTAATACCAACCCACTCTGTATCAAGGAGTAGATTTTTACCAATAAAACCACCTGCACCCAAAACACATACACGAACCATTTACTTAAAGTAACGATACTACTTTAAATAAATGTTTTTTCTCATAGATCTGGACGGTACACTTCTAGATAGTGATCATCTCCATTACGAAGCATGGAGTAAACTTCTGAATAAAAGTCCTGAAGAAATAAAGACCGTTATCGACACGATCGGTATGAACGAATACCTAAAAAAATTTCCAGATCCAGAGTACATGAAACGTTGTAAGATGGATGAACTATTAAAATCAACCGATATTCAACTGATTAAAAATGCTGACATGTTTATTCAGTTCATCACAGACAATGATATTAATCACGCAGTGGTTACACACACAGATCGTGAAATTGTCGATCATTTTCGTACAGAAGTACCAATCCTTAATCAATTGAATAATTGGGTTGTCCGGGAAGATTATGATAAACCTAAACCAGATCCCGAATGCTATGATTTAGCCTTAAACTTATATGGTCGAAATGATAAAAACATAATCGGGTTTGAAAATTCACCACATGGTCTCAAATCTCTGAGAAGTGTCACGAATCGTATTTTTACTATTACTCCCACCACAGATTATTCTAAAATTGTCAGAAAATTTCGTGTAAATAAAACTATGCACAAGAGTAATTTAAAGATACAAAGTCACGGAAGAGTAGTATGGAATACACTCAATTTGCTCCGAATATAGTCAAGATTAATCATAATGCAGGATTTTTCTCTTGTTGTAGTGTTCGTCTAGGTTCGATCGTTCACTATTTCAACAATGAGAAAAAACTCCCAAAGTATGTAGATAGCTCCACACAATTTAGATGGTATAAAGAATTGAACACCGATGTTACATTCCAATACTTCAAACATTATAACGAAGTGGATAATGTGATTGAACATAATCATGATGTTGATTTTCACGACACAAAACAATTTAGTTTCTATAAAAACCTCGACTTCGAGAAGATCAATCCACTCATCGAAAAGTATTTCTCACCTTCAAAGATTGTCCAAACTAAAATTGATGCAATCATCGAGAAGTACGACATAGATTTTGAGAATACCTGTACTCTCTTCCATAGAGGTCTTGACAAAGTTACCGAGACAGAAATATGTAGCTATGAAGATAAACTCGAAAAAGCTAAAGAACTCTTGAAGGAAAATCCGAACATCCGTTTCCTCATTCAAAGTGATGAAACTGGTTTTATAGAGAAAGCTCGAGAGACATTTCCTGACAACTCATTCTATTGTAAAGATGAAATCTTTCATATGGAACATGATGCTAAGACACTTGTCGATCACAAGTTTAGAGAAAATCCCGAAGACAGGGCTCAAAATCTATTGGCTGTCCTCATGATCATGTCCAAGTGTAAACATGTCATTGTAAGTGCAGGAAATTGTGATCTATGGACCATACTTTTCCGTGGGAATGCTACAAATGTAACACAATTTTTTAAGAATGAATGGGTTAAAAGCGACTAGACACTTATGTTCATATGAGAACGTTCACAGATGAAAGGGGTGAGATCATATTTAATGTGGATAAACCTCCATTTGAAATAAAACAGTGCTTTTCGAGTATCAACAAGAAGAATGTTCTTCGTGGATTACATTGTAGTCCATATCCAAAATTGATAACAGTGAATCGCGGTAAAATCTTTGATGTCGTGGTACAACCCGATGGTTCATATGATGCATATATTCTAAAGGCTGGAGATTCACTTCTCGTCGAAGCTAATTGTGCACATGGGTACTTTTGCTACGAAGAGAGTGAAGTGTTATATTTCTTGGGGAACACCTATGATCCAACACTCGAAAAAAATTACATCTGGAATGATCCCATATTGGGTATTGAGTGGCCACAAGAAACTAAACACGCGATCATATCTAAAAAGGATCTCTCTAATGAGACGTTTATAGAAATTGACACGGTCATCCTCGGACCAAAAGGATACATAGGTAAACATCTCTTAAGACACATTCCAAAAAGTATGGGTCTTGATACTCGATTAGAAAACATAGTTGAATTGAAAAAGTATCTCAAAATACTCAAACCTAAAAACATCATATCTGCTGCAGGAATCTCTGGAAAACCCACTATCGATTGGTGTGAAACTCATAAAGATGAAACTATTTTTACGAATGTGACGTGTCAGTTACAACTCATACACCTCTGTAAAGAGTTGGGTGTACACCTCACAATCATAGGTTCTGGGGCGGTGTATAATGGCAACAAATTATTCACAGAAGAAGATGAACCAACATTTAAGGGTACATTTTATTCAAGAGCTCGTGTCGTTCTAGAAGATGTCATTCGAAGCACATACATCCAAGATGTCTTGTATTTGAGAGTTCTGTATCCAATCACCGGTGATGGAGATCATAGATGTTTTATGGAAAAACTAAAGACTCGGAGATCTAACATCCACGACACAAAGGTTACTGTATCAGTCTTACCATCTCTTCTTCCCAAATTACCCCCACTCTTAGATCAAAAAGTTACTGGTATATTGAACTTTGTCAACGATGATGTCATATCTTTGTCGGAACTTTTACAAAAAGAAAATATAGAACACACTGTGAGTTCGGAAAAGTCGAATCGAGGTATGTGTTGTCTCGACACGACTAAACTCAAGAAGTTTATAGATGTTGAAAGTGTTATAACCTTAAAGAAATTAGCATAACTATTATCATAATGACCAAGAAAGTCTGGTATGCCCCAAACCGCTTCGAATCGTATGGTGAAGAGGAAATCAAGGCTGTCGAGAATTGTCTTCGCGACGGCTGGCTCGCTGGCTTTGGTGATCGCACCACCGAGTTTGAGAAGAGGGTATCCAAACTCTTTGGAAAGAAGCATGGCCTCTTTGTAAACTCTGGGAGTAGTGCGATTCTCCTTGGTCTCTGTGCCCTTGACCTACCCAAAGGTTCTGAGGTTGTCACACCCGCTTGTGGGTTTGCCACAACCGTCGCCCCTCTCATGCAGCTGGGTCTCAAACCTGTATTCTGTGATGTGGGTCTTACCACCTATGTACCCACCATTGAACATCTCAAGAAAGTTGTGACACCCGAGACAAAGTGCCTCCTCCTCCCTAATCTGATTGGGAATGTTCCTGATTGGAAAGCGATTCGCGAGGCTTTCCCCGACCTGATCCTTTTCGAGGATTCTGCCGATACCATCACTCGTACAGACTCCACTGATATCAGCACGACGAGCTTTTATGCAAGTCATGTTATCACTGCCGGTGGTGTGGGTGGTATGGTAATGTTTAACGAAGAGAAACATCTCAAGAGAGCCTTGATGTTTAGAGACTGGGGTCGCATTGGTGACAACATCGAGGAACCCAGTGAGCGTTTCAATCACTCTGTAGATGGTATCCCATACGACTGGAAGTTCCTTTACGGTGTCGCGGGGTACCACCTCAAGGCTTGTGAAATGAATGCTGCCTTCGGTCTCGTGCAACTCGATAAACTTGATGGGTTCCTCAAGAAGAGGCGCCAGAACATCGAGAGGTACCTGGACAACATGAAAGATTGCCCCTATTATACTCTCCCAGATGATTCAAAGCAACCCAACTGGCTCGCCATTCCCTTCCAATGCCCAGATCGACTCGACCTCGTAAAATATCTCGAGAAAAACGATGTTCAGACACGTGTCACGTTTGCTGGAAACATCACTAGACATCCAGCTTTTAGACAGTATCTCGGTGAGTTTGAGACTGCAGATAAAATCATGAAGGATGGTTTCCTTCTCGGAGCGCACCATGGTATGACTATCGACGATGTTGATCGCGTGTGTAATCTGCTTAAAAAATTTGCCGACCATAAGTTAAACGGGAAATGTACTCTAATGTGATGGTCACAGGTGGATGTGGTTTCATCGCATCCAATTTCCTAAATATCATGAAAAAGCGGTATCCCGATACACACTTTGTAAATGTTGATAAACTTGATTACTGCTCGAATGTTCAAAATGTAGAACCAGGTGTTGCCACGTTTGTAAAGGGTAATGTTGGTGATGTCAAACTCATAGAACATCTCATCAAACAATACAAATTTGACGCCGTGTTTCATTTCGCAGCCCAAAGTCATGTCGATAACTCGTTCGGAGACGCACTTTCATTCACTATGGACAATACGTACGCGACACATGTGCTTGTAGAAGCATGTCGTCAGTTTATTCCGAATGTCGAGTTTATTCATTTCAGTACAGACGAAGTGTACGGTGAATCTAAAACTGACATTCCTTTCACAGAAGATGAAGGTGTTCTTCGACCCACGAATCCTTATTCAGCCTCTAAGGCAGCTGCTGAGATGATCGTTCGTTCGTATATCGAATCGTTTGGTATGAACATCAAGGTAATTCGTTGCAATAATGTCTATGGTCCCAATCAGTATCCCGAAAAACTTATTCCAAAATTCAAGAGACTGTTGAGAGAAGGTAAAAAATGTACCATCCATGGTTCTAGATCCGCAACAATTAAACGAGCGTTCATGCATGTCGAAGATGTCGTTGATGCGGTGGAAATTGTATGGAAAGGTGGAACACCTGGTGAAATCTATAACATAGCTTCAGATGATGAACTCACTGTCATGGAAGTCACGGAACTCATCATCGAGACTGTTTTGGGAACGACCGACTATGACAAGTGGATAACTTATGTAGATGATCGCCCGTTTAATGATAAAAGGTATTATATATGCGCTAACAAACTGAAATCTCTAGGATGGAAACAGAATAAGACAAGAGAAGATTTGAAAAAGTTTTTGAGTGTTTAAAGAATTGATTAATCCTATACATACAATGACATACTACCTTCCCGATTCTGTGGGTTGGGGCAATGTCGCTCTATGTATATCTGATCTCGTACACAGAAGTCCTAGACCAAGGGTATTTAAGAACTTGAATGACGTCGATCGCGGTGTCGTCTTTTCAGGTTTTGAAGTGACTGACGACCCCAATGAAGAACGATTTGAACCTAGATGCATTGTAAATCCACAGTATTATCACCTTGTTCACTCAAATCTCATTCAAATCATAAAACCTAACAATGACCTTGAAGAACTCATCAAGAAATATGATCATGGTCTCAGTCACGGAATACACATCAGGAGGGGTGCTTGCTCTAAAGATTCGGAACAGATGGGTTGTCACGGTCTAGATGAAAATGGAATTATCAAACCCGCTTACTTTGCCAAAGATAGCGCATTGAACAAGTTTGTCGAAATTGTTCAAAACACTGATGCTAAGTTTTTTCTAGCGAGTGATAGTAAAGAAATTAAAGAAATGTTTAAGGAACGTTTTCCGGATAAGATTGTCACTCTCGATCATGAAATCACTTTGACGTATGATTGCAATCTTCTCAAAAATTTTGGCATACCCAAAGAGGTGCGTTATGGTGCATACCTTGATTGGTTCTTACTTTCCAGATGTAGAGAACTGTATATCACAGCCGGTAACCAAGATCTCACAGATCTTTCAACTTTTGGATACAGTGCCGGTGCATATGGAAGATCTAACATTCATTTTGTCTTCAATTAAAAGTCTAAAATGTTTAGCTTGTATTCGGGGTCGTCATCAACGATATAGTTCACGTTCTTGATGTCAACCTTTTTTCCATACAATTCATAAAACTTGTCATCGATTTGTTTCTTTCTTTCCTCGAATTGTTTAAATTCTTTGAGTAATGCAAAAAAGTTCACTTTAGGTAAATGTTTGTATTCGTTGATGTATGTTATCCAGTTGTCCGTTTTTCTAGTGTCGTGGTCGAGAGTTGTAAATTTTTCAATTTGTGAAGTCTGGTGACATATGGGAATATTAAGAATTGGTTTATCTTGAGAAAGCATGAAACCGTGTAGTATAATATCAGCAGCTTGGTGCAAATTTAGATTTGTCATAAACTTAACAGCGAAATCATACGAAACCCATACACCTTCACACCCACCATTATTAGGCAGCCTATAAACATTCCCCTTCTGTGGAATAACATTGAAAAAATGAGGAGTTCCCAAATTTATAAAACCATTGTTTTCGATTTCTGAAGGAATACTTTCGAGTATCTCTAACCAATTCTTATGAAATACTACATCATCATCAATCAGTAGAGCACAATCAATTTTTTCATCTATAATTCTTTTGAAAGTTAAAAGCATTCGCACCGTATTACTCGTAAGTTTTAATCCATATGGAAGCTGTAATTTCGTGTTAACCCAAGCTATAAATGGGTGATCATGATTATAGTCTTCAAACCATATGATATTTTTTATAGGCACACGTTCTTTCAGATGTTCCGATAGAAAGACTTTTCTTTCAGGTGAAAGATCTGGTGAATGTTTGACGAATAGAAAGTGAGGTACCTTCATATACAGGGTAGGTCAATATTTTCTCTAAGTAATATAAGACAATGTCTCGTTTTGGGGCAATGCGTTCGATGGGTGGTTCCATGTATGGAGCTGGGGCTCGTGCAGGTGGGGCCATCCAGGGTTCCTCCGCGTACAAGGGTGCAGCACAAACCGCTGGTAAGACTGTGCAGATGGATATAAACTGGGGTACCATAGGTATTATCCTCTTCCTTGGTTTCTTCTATATGGTCATCGCCTCCTTAGGTATTGACACATTCTCCAAGTGTGATGAGCTAAAGGGTAAGGCTGTTCAAGAGAACCTGAACAAATGGCTCATCGCCACACTCGCGATCGCTCTCGCGATTCCATTCACTCTCTTTGTCACCAAGGTTGCTGGAACAAAGAAGCTCGGTGCGTTCACTCTCATCTATGCGATCATGGGTCTCATCGGTAGCGCTGCAGCCCTAAACTGGATTCGTAACTGTAAAGTCACTAAGGATGATAAACCCAAGCTTATCTATAGCGGTCTCAACGTAGCGTCATTCTCGTGTGTGCTGCTGATCTCTCTATTTTTATTCGTGAAAAAGAATAAGAAGGCATGAAGCCCATTGCCTATAACGTCTACGTCCTCATGATGTTCTTGGCCTACGTGATGCGTAGAGCAGGGACATTTTCGATGGATGAAAAAGTTAAAATGATAGAATTTATAAGTTACATGGCACTCAACCCCAACTCTAGAATAGAGGAACATGGGGGTGGAGCGACTCTGTTAGGAGAAGCGATGCGATGCCAACCATCGCAAGTCGACCATTTACTAGCTCTGTCTCAGGCTTCCAAAAGCCCTGTACATAACCTTCATCCTTAGAGTTCGCCGCTGTTCCGAGGAACGCCAAACTGGCAACAGCGACAGAAAGACCGATGTTATCATGGAACTGGGTACTGATGGAGTTACCAGTCATGATCTCATCAATCACAGCGGAGGTGAAACCAATCATCGCAGCACGACCATTTACACGTTCGGCTACAGAAAGGAAATCATTGGGGCGCTCAACCGGCTTAAGCGTGGGACCACGGATAGAAGGTGTACTTTTCTTGGAAACTACCTTGGATTTGACAGTTGGTTTAAATTGCGCACAAGTGATAGAACTCATATCTATTTTACTTGGAATCTTTTTCCTTAAGTAAGATCTTGTTCAGAATGTACAGCTGTACAATTATACCAGTTGACGTGTACACAGTTGTCATGTTGAGACCATATCTCCTGTACTGATGCACAAACCACAATAGACTTGAAATGAGACCCAATAGTATTACACTCTTTCGTTCGACATCGATCTTATCCGAATGCTCTATATCTCTGTACATCAGGACGAATCCGATTCCAAACGCGATACTCGCTATAATGTCGTTTGTATCCATCATTTATTATGTGCATACATAATAAAATGGAAACCCTGTTGCAGAAATTCGCTGGCAAGATTGATGCCCAAAGCCTCGTCAAGACTGTTGAAGAACTCAAGATGGAATACATCGACGATGGTCTCACAAAGGAGGATATTCCCCCAATTCTTGGTCGCCTCATGATGGAGTCCATGAAGTTTAAGAAACTCCCTGGTCCCCAGAAGAAGAAACTTGTCATCGGTGTACTCAATCATTTCATCGAACAGATTGATGATGGTGAGAAGGATTCTGAATTTGAAATTGTTCTCAAGAGTATCGTGCCACCTATGGTTGATAGCTTTGCCACTATGTTGAAAACAAAACAAGCTGTCGCCAAGTGCCTCCCCTGTCTCGCTTAAGGACTAGCCACGTACTCATAATAGAATGCGATTTCCTTCATTGGAGGTTATGATTCGCTATGGGATATATACAGTGAAGGAACTCGAACGTTTCGCCAAAGGACTTACCCCAAAAAGAAATATTAACATCCTAAGTGAGTGTACAAAATGTGATTTTGTATACGACGGACAAATGTGCTTGAATTGCCACCCATGAAATACTGTCAGGTGACGAGCTATATGTCCAAAGGACCGGTCGTCATCAGCAATAATCATATGTGTGCAGAGAGGCAACTCATACGACGTCTTTACCGAGAGTGTATGAAGAAGGGTTACAAACCCCATCAATTTACGGAATGGCTCCATCGGAAACATGGTGGAATGGTCATTGAACGCAAAACTGTATACGGAGATGCGGTGTCATTACCTTGTGTCCTATGTAGGAAAGCTTTGGAGAGGCTGAATATTTGCTGGGCAGCACACGACGGTGAACAATGGGTTCACAGTAAAAAATCGGAACATATTCCACCTTCATTACCAACCGCTAAACAGAAAAGAAATCTAGGTTTTGGGAGTAATAATTAGACCCAAAGCCGATTCTAAATTGTTGTGATTCCTCTTAAGTGGCTTTGTTCGCTTGAGTTTTAGTGCATTGTTATTTGAACTTGAATTCTTTATTTCATCCATCTTTTTTGTGTTTGAAATAATGGGTATTAAATTGTTTACAGCTGAACACGCGTTCACCTCTTTTGGTTTTTCCAAGTCAACTGTATTATTCTTTCTGAACTCTTCTATGGTTAGGTCACCACCAAACTCTTTGAGACTAAACCTGTATGGGGCGGGTTTTATGGACCCAATTTGATTGTACATCTTCTTTCGCATCATCACGATGTTCCCACAAATGAGACCACCTCTACTGAGACCGTACTTTTCTAATGCATAGGATTTCATACAACTCCACGAACAAAAGTTACCAGTTGTATGAAATGTGTTTCTTCTGTCGTCATGTTTGACGGGTAATTTTAAGGGTGTTTCAGTGAAATCATGACAACACCACCAACACCACATATCTTAAAAATTTGTTTAACTCTTTAAGCCTTTCAAATTATACTCATTAAAGCATCAACATCTTCCTGACTGATACCTTTTTCCTCAATTTCCTTTTTAATCTCGAGATTTTCTTCGACTTCTTCCTCTTCGGGGGAGGGCCCAGCGGAAGGACCCACTTCACCCTCATAAGATTCACGCATCCTGAAGAATAGGATGAGAGCGAGAAGTACAGCTACCGCTATGAGGATATTTCTAGTTCTATTCTTCATTATAGTTTAACTCGATATTTTAATTACCGTCTTCGGCGACCACCTCCACCCATCATCATCATCATAAGTAATAAGCAACAACATAAAACGACAACTCCACCAACACCGATCGCGATCCTAGTATTTTGGGGCATACCCCCTGGTTTCGCTAAACCACCCCCAACAGCAGGAGACCCAGAAGGGGCGGGAGACCCAGAAGGGGCGGGGGAAGCCGCGGAGGCTTTCTTCTTGGCATCAGCCTTCTTCTTGGCATCAGCCTTCTTCTTGGCATCAGCCTTCTTCTTGGCATCAGCCTTCTTCTTGGCATCAGCCTTCTTCTTGGCATCAGCCTTCTTCTTGGCATCAGCCTTCTTCTTGGCGTCCAGAGCTTTCTTGGCGGCTGCAGCCTTCTCAGCGTCCCTCCTCTTCTGCACATTCTCTAAAGAGTTTGCGCCAGTAAAATTACACGATTGGATAGCTTTCAAGTCGCCATAGGCTTTTACATTGTCTTGATTCATGACTTGGTTACAGACTTCCATCTTCTTTGCACAATTTGGTTTACCGCCACTTGGTATGTATACACCAGCGCCACCACATATATCAGGAACAATGCAGTCGGCATTGCCAAAGTCATCCTCCTTAAGGTTTGAACCTTTCAGTAGTTTTTGCAAATCATTAATTCTCGGCATTATTTCTTTACATCCTGCCCACGTTGGGTTGGCTTTACACCTATTCAAAAACCCCGAACCCGCGACATTATAGCATTTACACTTTTCATCTTTTCGTCCCGCCGCAGTTGCACAATACGTTGCCGTTTTTGTATCAGCCAAACCCTGCTGACCAGCACCTTTTAACATTTGATAACAGGTACGTCCATCCTTATGAACCACAGTCGATAGGTTTTTCGCATCTGCACAAAATCCAGTTGACCTACCATATCGCGTTTCAATTCCGAAAATCAGTTGATCATAAAGACTTTTGAATTTGCGATTATTATCATTAGCACCGGCTGTGGTCATCTTAGAATCACCCGACCAGATTTTTAATTTAGTACCTATACCAATGGAAGGACCATATTTTTCACAGGATGGCACCCTGATCCTTGCACTTCCAATACGCGTATATCTGTAACCCATCTTCACACAGGGTCCTCGAGTAGCATTGGACGACACGGCACACTTGTACCCCGCGAACTTACCAGGGAAATGTACGTCTTTACCCGGGAAACCAGCTTCACCTCCACCGACTCCGGACACCGATCCTACTCCTGCACACGCCTGCCCCCCTGTACCATCAGATTTCCACCCGATCTTGCTACTCGTGGGGCTAGCACACCAGTATCTTCGCCTGCGTCGAAAGCCACTACTCGTCCTTTCAACGTTGGTCTGGACCTGATAATCTCTACCACAAGCATTCCACGAGCTCCGGTCGGATTGTTTTTTTGGATTATGACCACCATAAAATACCGTGTATCCCATTAGTATTTATGTAGATTTTTTTTTCATCAGTGGTCCTGTAAATATTTCCCCAAACATCGTATCACATTTACACACATTTTCAATTTTTTTATGGAAATTTCCTGAAACTGTTATTCTTTGGTCTTCTGAAGTCTGTATATCGACGTAGTGCATCATGAAACAAGGAAATATGATGATATCCCCCTGTTGAACTTCTGGTATAAAAGCTGGGCGAAACTCTGGTACCATTTCCACCCAATCTCGAAATATATCGGGGGCGGGTGAGGGATTTACAAATACAAACTTGGCATCTTTTTCGGGATCGTACTTTGCGAAATATGTAAAACTGAACATAACTTGGGAATTTGATAGTCTATGGTCATCATCTAGATTTGTATGACAGTGCACATCCTGACCCTGTCCTGTTTTATAGATGTTTAGCCAATATGCCTTAGACATAGTGTGATTACAATTGTTGTTTCCACATTCATTTAGTGTCAACATTTCACTCGGAATATTCAAATCTTTTGAAAACTTTTCAATACATTTATTTATCTCTTGTTCTACGTACATATTCCGTTCTTCGGGGGTTGAAGTCATGGATGTCGCATTCCATTCATCGGAAGTGTCTACCGGTTTTATCAGTTCTATCGTCTTCAATACTTCTTCTAGTGCTTTATCTTGATTTTCAAATGAATATTTAAATACGGGGAATCCCCAAACATCCAGTTTCATCTATATTTAATATGAAAATGATTCTGGGGATATGTCGTACGTAGATATCATGCGGGAGTCTCATTTAAGAGCATCAAATATATCAAATCACTGAGTTCAACTCTATTGTCAGCTTTTGCTAAATTGTATGCGATCAAAATAAAATCTTTATCGTTCGAGTATTCTTCGAGTTTGGTTTTTACATAGTCTGGTTCAATGTCACCATCACGCTCTATATATTTTACTAGTTTATCCACATCTTCGGTTGAGTAGAACTCAACCTTCTCCTGACGATTGTTGAAATACACCCATATGACGAGTGCGACTACAGCTAAAAAAAGTGGGAATCGCTTCATGATTTATATTTAGCTGACATTTTAAAAAAGAAACTTTTTTAAGGATTCCACCTTTTTCTTTTTTTCCTGCTCCTTCATACCCTCGACACGCTTCATACCCACAAGGACAATCAGGATCGCTAGAACTATGATAAGATAGTTATTCATTATAGTATAGAAGTGGAAAATAATTAGAGAGTCTTGACAAGTTCCACGAGCTCAGCCCTTTTACCCGTTTTCGCTAGAGTATAGGCATCTTGAATAAAATCGACATCATCAGTGAGTTGTTCCGCGCGTGACATTACTTCGAGGGGAACCAACTTTTCTTTTTCGACATAGGCGAGTAAATCCTCTTTACTCATTTCATAATTTTCCCTGAGTTTACGACCCTGCATATATTTCATAACCATCCACACACATACGAGGATGACAGCGATGATTAAAATATTCCGATTGAGGTTACCGGTCTTCATTATAATTTACTGTATGTTTTTTTTTCTCAGGGAATAACAAATGGTGCTCGGTCTTTTTGGTAAAAATAAATCCAGTAAGGAGACTACCATCGAAAACACAGTTGTAAATAAAACAACATTCAATGTCCTGAACCAAACTGAAAATGTTTCTTCGTCACGGGTTATATCCAAACAAAAGCTCGACATTAACGGTGCGACATTCATATGTAAAAAGCCTACAATAAAACAGATCGCAAACCTCGATGTGAAGGTTATGGCTAAATTCGAAGGTAAAGATTCTGCCAATCTGGTTGATAATATCATGAATGAGATGGATAATAAATTGGATGAAGAACTTAAG
>Ga0209653_1000815_pt1 | contig 26606 bp, 22 predicted proteins | sample SaaInl6LU_22_DNA_FD_184644 | JGI IMG/M metagenome (GOLD analysis project Ga0209653, IMG submission 184644) | Marine microbial communities from expanding oxygen minimum zones in the Saanich Inlet - ESP_116LU_22_DNA (SPAdes) (version 2) | ecosystem: Environmental > Aquatic > Marine > Intertidal...
TGTATGTGTAATTATTGGTGGATAAAACTCATCAAAATTATTTTTATCATAAAAAATAATCATTTTTTTAAAAAAATGATTTTTAGAAACTCCACCAAAAAAACCATAAGCAACTCGATTTTCTACTTCATATCCAGCAAAAAAATTATACTTTAATAAATCATTAATGCTGTTTACCAACAACATATCTGTATCTAAATAAACCCCTCCATATTCATATAAAACCTTAACTCTAATGAAATCAGCAGCAAAAGCGTAATTTTTTTTTCTAAGAGCATTCTTATAAAAAGAGTTTGAAAAAATTTCTGAATTAGCTTCGTTCCATTCAATGATTTTATAATCGGGGCAATATCTTTTCCAAGAATCAAAACACTTAAAAAACATTGAAGGTTTTTGACTTTTCCCAAACCAGCAATAATGAATAATTTTTGGTATCAATTTGCGTAAGAATAATTAATTTTTTTGTGAACAAACATATTAAAAGAATCTTCTAATATTTTTCCAGATTCAAAAACATCTGAATTTGATACTTCAAATGATATGATCTTTTCGTACGTTGAATAATGCAACTTATCTCCTAAATAAACATTCAAAAAATATTTTCCTGATTTATAAATTGGAAAATCTTCTAGAACTAAATCTATGGTATTGTTTCCTTTATTGATAATTATTGGATTTCCAACGTGTATATTATTAAATCTCATAATATCATTACCATAAATATCTACAATTCCAATTCCTACTTCCGCAGAAAAAAAGTTCTGCTTCGCATTAATTCCAAAGGAAATTTTAAAGGTTGATCCTGTTGTTATTTTATCGGTATTTATTGAGTTATTAAACAGAGCAATAGAAACCAATTCTTCTGTATCACTAAATTTAAAAATCCCTTTTTTACTTCTGCTAGTTTTTTTAGTTTGATTACCTAAGTAATATTTCAAAACTTCTTCTGTAGATCCTTTCAATTCAATTGCACCATTTTTAAGCAATATACTTTGAGAACAGAGGTTTTTTACAGCAGCCATATTATGACTTACAAACAAAACAGTTCTTCCATGGCTTCCGGATATATCTTGCATTTTTCCTATGGCTTTTTTTTGGAATTCTGCATCTCCAACTGCTAAAACTTCGTCTACTACTAAAATATCGGGTTCTAAATGTGCTGCAACAGCAAAAGCTAAGCGCACTTTCATACCACTAGAGTACCGTTTTACAGGAGTATCTATATAACGCTCGCAACCAGAAAAAGAAACAATTTCATCTAATTTAGATTGAATTTCTTTTTTAGTCATTCCTAAAATAGCTCCGTTTAAAAAGATATTCTCTTTCCCTGTCATTTCTGGATGAAAACCAGTTCCTACTTCTAATAATGATGCTATTCTACCTCTTGACTTTATAGATCCTATTGTTGGTCCTGTTACTTTAGATAATATTTTCAAAAGTGTAGATTTTCCTGCTCCATTTTTGCCAATAATACCTAAAACTTCTCCTCTTTTTACTTCAAAATTAACGTCTTTTAAAGCCCAAACATATTCTGAATTTCCTTTTAATGCGCTATCGCTACTTTCTCCAATCTTTAAATATGGATCTTCTTTACCTCTAATTCTAGCTAAAAAACGATTTAAGTCGTGACTAATTGTACCAGTACCAACAGTTCCTAACCGATATTGCTTGGATAACTTTTCTACTTTTAAAATAATATCGTTCTCCATAGCTAAATCGTATCTATAAAAGATTTTTCTGTTTTATTAAATATTAAAAGCCCTAAAAAGAAAATAATGGTTGTAAAAAGTATAGTATACGTTATACCAAAAACAGAATAACTACCATCATCTAACAACATATACCTTCCAAATTCAATCAAATGAGCTAAAGGATTAAAATCTACTAGCCAAGAATAATCAAAACCTTTTTCAACATTAATTAGTTTATCTCTCATTAATTCTAATGGATACATTACTGCAGATAAGTACATTAACAATTGTACTCCAAAAGAAACTAAAAAAGTTAGGTCTCTATATTTTGTTACCATTGAAGAAATAATCATACCTAAACCTAAACCAATCATTCCCATTAGCAATACTAACAAAGGAAGAAAAACTAAGCAATTGTTTGGACTTAGATTGTAACCATTTAAAGAGTAATAAAGATAACAACAAACTAGTATAAGTAATTGAATACCAAATTTCAGCAAATTAGAAACCACTATAGACATAGGCATAATTACCCTTGGAAAATATACTTTCCCAAAAATTGCTTCGTTCTTTTTAAAAGTATCTGATGAAGCAATTAAACACTCTTTAAAATAATTCCAAATAGTTACTCCTACTAAATTAAATAAAAAAGGTGGCACTCCACCTGTAGTAATTCCAGCTATATTATTAAAAACTAATGTAAAAATCACAGAGGTAAATAATGGCTGAACTACATACCAAAGTGGTCCTAATAGTGTTTGTTTATATAAAGTAACTACATCTCTTTTTACAAACAAGAAAAGTAAATCTCTATATTGCCAAACCTCTTTTAAATTTAAATCAAATAAACTACTCTTTGGGGAGATTTCAAAAAGCCAATTTTCTTTCTTCATTGATTATTTTTTTTTGTATCTCTTTATATATTTTTCACTTTTTTTATTGTGTTTTCTAAATAAAATCAGCTTTCTCTCAAAAATACTTCATTTTGATATTTGTCTGAATTTACTCGTTTAGTTGGTCTTTCCAAAGCTAACTTTTTTTCTTTAAGTTTATATTGTTTTAACTCAAAAAAGACTAGTTAACTAGTTCACTTTCATTTTTAAGATTTTATTCATAATTACAATATCGTCAATTAAATCTTTTTCTAAACCGGTATTTAATAGTTAATAAATCATTTGATATAGAATCTTTATCTACATTTTATGACCATAATAAATATAGATATAGTATTGTAAAACAGGAATTAAAAGCTTTTCTGAGGGATATCTATCGCTAATTTTATTTTCAAAAACTAAAACAAACTTTGTAATTATAAATAAATGTAATTTCATTTGTTTTCTCTTACCATAGAATATTCGAAATAATTATTACTAAAGAAATATGGTAAACGTATTCATTTTTTAATATGTACTTGAATTTGCTTCAAAAACGAAATACAGTAGAATTTTTATATAGCCACTTAATTTTTATAGAGAATTAATTTACTGTTATTTCATTCAAGGTCATCGAAACAAATAAACTGTAGTACTAGCCTAAAATACTTTTGTAGTAGGTGTATAATTAAATTGAGAGCAAATTCACAACTTAAAAATACTGGAATCGTATTTTCTCCGAAAGCATATTTTACGATAAGATTTTAAAATCCAAAAATAGAAAATTGCAATAGTTTTTATGTTAACTAGCACAACAGTAAATGCTCAAGTTAAATTTGGAAAGAAGATTATTGATGGTATGAAAATCTAAGCAAAAATCTACAAATCTGATTGTAATACTTCTTTGTAAAGTATTACCAAACATCTACTTAACCACAGAGGTTACAAAACATTAAAGCTCTCAATAGCCAATTCGTACCCCTTTAATCCAAAACCAAAAATTACTCCTTTTGCCGCTGGTGCTATATAACTATGGTGTCTAAATTCTTCACGAGCATGAACGTTAGAAATATGCAGTTCAACCACAGGAGTGTTAATTCCCTTAACCGCATCTCCAATACCAACAGAAGTATGTGTGTAAGCTGCTGCATTTAAGATAATACCGTCATAACTAAAACCAACTTCATGCAATTTATCTATAATTTCTCCTTCTATATTAGACTGAAAGTAAGACAATTCAATTGATGGGTATTTTTGTTGAAGAGTTTTAAAAAAATCTTTAAAGGTTTCTGAACCATAGATCTCTGGCTCTCTCTTTCCTAATAAATTTAGATTTGGCCCGTTTATTATAATTAATTTCATACAAAACAAAAATAGCATTTAATATTAAAAGATAATAATTAGATTTTGTTTTAGTAATTCATACTTTCATTTTATATTTTTATAACATGAATTGGAATACTACCATAAAAGATTTTAAAATTTACTTAACTATTGAAAGAGGGTTAGCTAAAAATACGGTTGAAAACTATGGTAGAGACCTTGAAAAATTAAATCGTTATTTAATAAGGAACAATATTAATAGTTCTCCAATACATATCTCTTCTGAAGAGACACAGCAATTTATATACGAAATAGCCAAATTGGTAAATCCAAGTAGCCAAGCAAGAATAATTTCTGGTTTACGAAGCTTTTTCGATTATTTGGTTTTTGAAGAATATAGAAAAACGAACCCAACTGATTTAATTGAAGTTCCAAAAATTGGAAGAAAGCTACCAGACACACTCTCTTTTGAAGAAATTTCTCAAATTATCAATAGCATTGATCTAAGTCAAGCAAATGGAGAACGCAACCGAGCCATTTTAGAAACAATTTACAGTTGTGGTTTACGTGTGAGCGAAATAATTTCGTTACGAATTTCTGATTTGTTTTTTGAAGAGGGTTTTATACGTGTTTTAGGAAAAGGTAATAAAGAGCGTTTTGTTCCAATTCATGACGAAGCAAAGAAGTATATTATTACATACATCAATAAAATTAGAATTTATAGTGCAATTAAAAAGGGGTTTGAAGATATTTTATTTTTAAATAGAAGAGGAAAATCTTTAAGTAGGCAAATGATTTTTTTAATCATAAAGGAAGCAACTGCTAAAACGAATATTAATAAAAATATAAGCCCACATACATTGCGTCATTCTTTTGCTACACACTTACTTGAGAACGGTGCTAACTTAAGAGCAATACAACAAATGCTTGGTCATGAAAGTATAACAACTACAGAAGTTTACTTGCATTTAGACAAAACATTCTTAAGAACAGAACTAGAAGAATACCATCCTAGAAGTAATTCCTAATAGTCAAAATTTAGAAAAAAATTTATACTCCTTTGTAAATCTCCTATGAGCCTTAGAAAATTAGGTGAATCATATTGTATTACAAATAAAAAAACCTCTTTACTAAATCAAGCAAAGAGATTTTGACATACATTTTATAAATACTATTCTTAATAAAAAAAAGTTTTTTTTTATTTAGCAACATTAACCACTCTAGTCTCCCTAATAACAGTAACTTTTACCTGTCCAGGATAAGTCATGTCATTTTGAATTTTCTGTGAAATGTTGAATGATAACTCAGCAGCTTTTGTGTCGTTTACTTTACTACTTTCAACCATTACGCGAAGTTCGCGACCAGCCTGTATTGCATATGCTTTTTGTACACCTGTAAAACCAAACGCGATATCTTCTAAATCTTTTAAACGTTGGATGTAAGAATCTAAAACCTGTCGTCTTGCTCCTGGTCTTGCACCAGAAATAGCATCACAAACTTGCACAATTGGAGATAATAAGCTCTTCATTTCTATCTCATCATGATGGGCACCAATCGCATTACAAACCTCTGCCTTTTCTCCGTATTTCTCTGCCCATTGCATCCCTAACAAGGCATGTGGTAATTCACTCTCTGTTTCAGGTACTTTACCTATATCATGCAATAAACCTGCTCTTTTAGCCAACTTAGCATTTAACCCCATTTCTGCAGCCATAATTCCACAAAGATTAGCTACTTCACGAGAGTGCTGCAATAAATTTTGACCATAAGAAGAACGATATTTCATTCTACCTACTGTTTTGATTAATTCTGGGTGTAAACCATGAATACCTAAATCAATAACTGTACGTTTACCAACTTCGATAATTTCTTGAGTTATCTGCTTTTCTGTTTTTCTTACAATTTCTTCAATTCTTGCAGGGTGAATTCTACCATCTGTGACCAGTTTATGCATAGACAAACGAGCAATTTCTCTACGTACAGGATCAAAGCATGATAAAATAATTGCCTCAGGAGTATCATCAACAATAATTTCGACACCAGTAGCAGCTTCTAAAGCTCTGATATTTCTTCCTTCACGACCAATAATTCGACCTTTAACGTCGTCAGATTCTAAGTTAAAAACTGATACACAATTTTCAACAGCTTGCTCTACTCCTACTCGCTGTATAGTCCCCAAAACAACTTTTCTAGCTTCTTGCTCAGCTGTTAGCTTTGCCTCCTCAATAGATGTTTGTACAAAGGCCATAGCCTCTGTTTTCGCTTCATCCTTTAAAGATGCGACCAATTCTTTTTTAGCCTCATCTGCAGACAATCCAGAAATTTGCTCAAGCATATCTACATGCCTTTTATGCATTTTATCTAGTTCGTTCTCTTTCTTTTCTAAAAATTCTAACTTGTAGTTATAATCTTTTTCTTTTTGCTCTAAAGATTTATTGAGTTTTTTATTTCTATCTACTTCAGAGGCCACTTTAGATTCTCGATCTCTAATGCGCTTCTCTACGTCTGAAATTTTCTTTTCTCGATGCAATATTACTTTTTCATGTTCAGCTTTTAACTCGATAAACTTTTCTTTAGCTTGTAATATTTTGTCTTTTTTTAATGCGTCTGCATCAACTTTTGCTTGTTTTATAATTGCAGAAGCCTCTTTATTTGTAGCTTTTAATAATTTTTTGCCTTTCGCTTTCTCAAGAGCTTTTGCAATTATAAAACCAACTGCAACTCCTACTAAAACTCCCAATAAGATGGGTAGTAATAATTCTTCCATGATTGAAATTTAATATATAAAAAAAGCCTACGATAGTCTGGTTTATATAAACTCCATTATTACAGGTTTAGGACTAACTAGTTGGTCAAAAATCCACTGAGTATAAAATACTAGTGGCTCGATTTTACAACTAAGACTTATCCTTTATAATAGATACTCGTTGAGTTTATCAAACAAATTACTAACGTAGGCAGTGTGTTATTAATGTATTTTTTAAGAACTTATTTTAAATGAGCATCAACCAAATTGGTTAAACTCTCTATTTTATCAATGACGTCTTTTTGGATAGTAACATTTTTTAAAGCTTCAATTTCTACCTTTGAAGCAAATTGCAAAGCACACATTGCAAGAACGTCTTGCTTATCGCTTACTGCATAATTTTGTTCAAATTTAAAAATTAAATCATTTATAATACTTGCAGCTTTTCGCATTCCTTCTTCTTCTTTTGTATTGTTTACCGTTAAAGGATATGTTCTACCTGCAATTACTATATTTATTTTTAATTGTGCCACTATTGTAAAGAACTTATTGGTTTAACTCTATAATGCATTTATCGATTTCTCTTATTAATGCATTTATCTTAAGCTTTGTATCTTTTGTGTCTATATTACTGCCGTTTATAGTTTTTGCGACTTTTAGTAAATCATGTTTCTCATTTAACTTTACTAATAATCGCTCTTTTTCTAAAACCTGATGTTGTAAACTGTTTACATTTTGTAAAAGAATGTCATTTTCCTTTATTAAAAATTCATAGTTGGATAGTAAATTTTTTATTTTTTTTTCCAACAATAGAATTACCTCTAATGCATTATCCATCTAAATCATTTAGAAAAACTATATCTACAAATCTAATATTCTCTTTTAACATTTACAACATTTAACCACTTTTTTACTAAAATATTTACAATTAATGAACAAACTAAAAGTTGCTTTTTCATTACTTTTACAAAAAAATCTATATTGAAAAAACATATTGTTATTTTTTGTGTATTAACAGGTTTACTTAGTAATTCTCAACAAAAATATCCTCAAAACTATTTTAGTAACCCGTTGAACATTCCTCTTCTTTTATCTGGTACATTTGGAGAACTAAGAAGTAATCATTTCCATGCAGGTATAGACATAAAAACACAGGATAAAGAGGGACTCCCTGTTTTTGCTGTGGCTGAAGGCTACATTTCTAGAATAAAAATTAGTCAATATGGTTATGGGAAAGTCATATACATAACTCACCCAAATGGCTATACTACTGTATATGGCCATTTACAGAAATATAGTGAAAAAATTCAAAAGCATGTAAAATCTGTCCAATATGAAAAAGAATGTTATGAAACAGGAAATCTTTTTTTTAAAAAACAACATTTCCCTATAAAAAAAGGAGAACAAATTGGTGTTTCAGGAAACACAGGTGGTTCTGGAGGACCTCACCTTCACTTTGAGATTAGGAAAACTCAAACAAGCAGTGTTGTTAATCCTCTTTTTTTTGGGTTTTCTGTTAAAGATCTTATTAAACCAACAGTTCAAGCCGTTAGAGCCTATCCTCTACAAAAAGATGCTAGGATAAATAATAAAAACACTTCTTTATTACTTTCTTTAAAAAAAATATCAGATGGAAAATATAAAACAGAAAAAATTTATGCTTCAAATTCGATAGGTTTTGCTATCCAAACCTTTGATAGATTGAATAATGCAAACAATAGAAATGGCATTTATAGTATAGAAATGCTTGTCAATAATAAAAGCGTTTTTCTCCATAAAATGGAAACCTTTTCTTTTACTGAATCAAAATTTATAAATCTTCATATCGATTATCCATACTACAAAAGGTATAAAAAACGATTTGAAAGAACACACAAATTGATACCTAATACGTTATCTACTTATCATAATTTAATTGATAACGGTCACCTAACTGTTAAGAATGGATTTAATTATAATGTAAAAATTGTAGTAAAAGATTTTACTGGTAATACTAGCTCAGTTTTAATTCCGGTGATAGGCACAACAAATAACACTATTATTTCCTCAATAGATAATAAAGCTTATAAACTTGAAGCTAAAAAATTTCAAAAGTTTTCTAAGAAAGGAGTTACTGTAGCTTTTCCAAAAAATACTTTCTACAAGGACACTCATATTGATTTCTCAGTAGATAAAAAAACAGTTACCGTACACCAAGATGTAATTCCTTTAGATAAGAGTTATACATTAACCTTTGATATGAGTAATTACACCGAAAAGGAAAAACAGTTTCTATATATTGCAAAACACCTTTCGGATGAGTATTCTTATTATGTAAACACACGAAAAAGAGACAGTACTTTTTTTACAACTACCAAAACATTAGGTAAGTATGGTTTAAGAAAAGACACCATACAACCTACAATAAAACCCCTATATTTTAAAGAAAATCAAGATTTAACAAAACACAAAACATTAAAAGTTAAAATTAAAGATAATGGCTCTGGAGTCAAAAACTACAGAGCTACACTTAACGATGAGTGGATTTTAATGGAATACGATCATAAAAACGGAGAATTAACCTACGATTTTAAAGATAAAAAATTGTTTGGTAACCAACATATTTTTAAAATTGTAGTCGCAGATAATGTTGGAAACACCAAAACCCTCTCTGTTCCGTTTTATAAAAAACCTGTAAACTAATAATTTGAAACATTTATTACTTTTTTTTCTAATTGCTCCTAGCACACTTTTAGCTCAAAAAACCACGATATTAAAGGGTATTGTTAAAAACAACAACACTGAACCCATAAAAAATGTATCTGTAAAATTTAACAAAACTGGCACGGTTACCGATGAAAAAGGGAATTACTCTATACGCATCCCAATTCGTAAAAAAATCATCATTGAATTTACACATATTTCTTACGAAACAATTACAAAACCAATTATAGCTACGAACAGAAATGTAATTCGTTTTTCTCCTAAATTAATTTCAAAAACAGAAAAACTAAAAGAAATTACTGTAAAAAACAACAATAAAGAAGCGCAAGGAATCTTAAAAATAGATGTCGAAAAAGCTAAAAATTTAGTAGGACCAAACGCAGGTGTTGAAAATGTTTTGATGACGTTACCTGGAGTTAACAACAATAACGAGTTAAGCACACAATATAATGTTCGGGGAGGAAATTTTGATGAAAATTTAGTCTATGTAAATGGTATAGAGATTTATCGCCCTTTTTTAATTCGCTCTGGTCAGCAAGAGGGTTTAAGTTTTATAAACTCAAATATGGTACAAAATATCGACTTTTCAGCAGGTGGTTTCCAAGCTAAATATGGAGATAAATTATCATCTGTTTTGGATATAACTTACAAAACACCAAAAGAAACTAACACCACAATTGACGCAAGTTTGTTAGGTGGAAGCGCCACTTTTGAGGGACTATTTTTTAACAAAAAGCTTAGCACAATTTCTAGCGCTCGTTTTAGAGACAATAGCTTATTTGTCAACAGCAAACAAATAGAAACAAATTTTCAACCTATTTTTGCAGATTTTCAAACTCACCTGTCTTACAAAATCAACAATCTTTTTAAAATTATTTTTTTAGGGAATTTCTCCTTAAACAACTACAATAATGAACCAATAACAAGGACAACTCGATTTGGGACTGTAGCAAATCCAATACAACTTACTGTTTTTTATGACGGACAAGAAACCAACACTTACTTAACCACTTTTGGAGCAATCTCAACAGATTTCACTCCTAATGACAAGTTTACATTAACTTCTGTTTTATCTCGTTACAACACTCAAGAAGAAGAGTATTATGATATTGAGGCTACTTATAGAATTGGTGAAGTACAAAACAATATTGGTGAAGAAGATTTTGGAGACGTTGAATTTACCCAAGGAATAGGCGCTCAACTAAATCATGCTAGAAACGATTTAGATGCAGTTATTACAAATGCACAAGTTAAAGGTAACTACGAATTCTCAAAAAACAAAGGTTTAGAATTTGGAATTAAATTTCAAAAAGAAGACGTTAGAGACAGAATACGCGAATGGGAAATTATTGATTCTTTAGGTTTCTCTGTTAGACCTCCCGGCAGCTTAAGCAACAACCAACCTTACGAACCTTTTGAAGGCCCCATAACTCCATTTCAAAATATTAGAACAAACAATGAGGTAGTTGTAAATAGGGTTTCTGCTTTTACCCAATTTAGTGAACGCTTATTTTGGAAAAACCATGAATTTTGGTATAATATTGGACTTAGAGTACACAACTGGACTGTAAAAGCCAATGGTAATAATTCAAAAAATCAGACAATTATTAGTCCAAGAGCACAATTTGCAATAAAACCAGGCTGGAATGCAGACATGTTATTTCGTTTTTCTTCTGGTTTATACGCACAACCACCATCTTACAGAGAACTAAGAGCTTATAATGGTGACGTTAATGTAAGTGTTGAAGCACAAAAATCCATACATTTAGTTTTAGGAATGGATTACAGCTTTATACTATGGAACAGACCTTTTAAACTTACAACAGAAGTCTACTATAAAGACTTAACAGATATAAATTCATACACGATAGACAATGTAAGAGTGCGTTACAGAGCAGATAACGTAACTACTGCTTACGCTCAGGGTTTAGATATTCGTCTGAATGGTGAATTTGTTCCTGGTAGCGAAAGTTGGGTTAGTTTGGGTTATTTAAAAACTGAGGAAAATATAAATAATAGAGGAGATATCTCTAGACCATCTGATCAACGTTTTAAATTAGGTATTCTTTTTCAAGACTACGTGCCAAGCTTACCAGATTTAAAAGCTCACTTAAACTTAGTATATAACTCTGGAGTTCCTGGTGGAAGTCCTGCCTATGCGGATCCTTACGATTTTCAAAATAGACTAAGAGCTTACAGAAGAGCAGATATAGGAGTTTCCTATATTATTGTTGGTGCTAAAAAACAATATAAAACTGGCTGGAAATCAAAATTTAAGCAATTAAATGCAGGCATTGAATTGTTTAATATGTTTGATATTCAAAACTCTATAACAAACACTTGGGTTAGAGATGTTTTTTCCAAAACTCAATTCGGTGTTCCCAACTTTATGACTAGTAGGGTTTTAAATTTTAAGGTTGCAATGAAATTTTAATTTAAAAAAAATTAAACAAAAGACTACTTAAAAAATACATTCAGCAACCTTTATGTAAATTCCCAAAAGTGTTATTCAACATATCTGCCATAAGCGAAAAGCAAATTCAACTTTTTTATTACTATGAGTACCCTCTAAATAAAAACTAGCTGTAATCTTAGCAATAAACAACCTACTCAGATCCTATGTTTATAAAATGTATTTCCATTATAAATATAAGAAGAACAGATTTAGAGCTAAATAGCTCTAAAACATTACTACAAAAAGCTCATTTTTTTACAAGCAGCTTCTCTACTTTACTAAAATAAGTTCAATATTTGAAAGTGCTCAAGAAAAAAGAGCAAATTGCGAACAAAGTTTTTTCTTTAAAAGTTACTATTGCTCAATTGACTGAGCATAAAAAGCTACCAATTCACTTTCTTCAAAAACTGAATTAACTTCTATTGGATTACAGCAGACTTCACAATCTTCTATATAGACTTGCTTACTAACACTTGTGTCGAGTATCATTGATATGTTTTCCCAGCAATAAGGACATTGAAAGAAATGTTCTTTTTCCATATGATAAAAATACAAAGCAAATTATGGTCAAAAAAAAATCCTTGCTAATAAAACAAGGATTTAAACTATTTTTAACAAATAACTACATTTCTTTAAATATGGCATGCATCATTCGCTTCTTATCATTGATACTTTCTTCTAAAGCGATCATGGTTTCTGTTCTATTTACTCCTGGGATATCATCTATTCTGTAAATAATATCTTTAGCATCATTAGTACCTTTTGCCCTTACTTTACAAAATATATTGTATTTACCAGCTGTTACATAGGCAACAGTTATATTTGGTATTTTTCTTAAATCTTGAATTACATTCTGTGTCATAGAAGTTTTTTCTAGATACACCCCAACATGAGCTATAAATGAATATCCCATTTTTTCATAATTCAATGTTAATGTAGAACCTTGTATAATACCTTCATCTTCCATCTTTTTAACACGAACATGTATTGTACCTGCAGACACTAGCAATTGTTTTGCAATATCAGTAAATGGAGTTCTTGCATTTTCAATAAGTATATCTAAAATTTGGTGATCTATTTCGTCTAAAATAAATTTCTTCATTGATTTGTAAATTATTCAATTAATTATGCAAATTTATAAATTAAATTGAATTTAACAAGTGTAAAAATGCAGAATATTTAAATTTTTAATCAAAAAACAATTTCTTTGTGCCCTATTTTATCAGACAATTCCTCGTTTTTAACCTCCTGAAGTTCGCTTACTAGTTTATCTTCTAAAACATAGTTTACGTACTGGAAAGCGCGTAATTTATTTTTTGGATACCTATGGATAATATCAAAAAACTTTTTACCGTTATTAGGAATATCAAAATAAGCTTCATAAGCTATAAAAGCATTGTGTATTGCTATATGATGTATTCCTTGTAAAATGCTATAAAATGTATACTTCCTTGATTCTTCTCGAACATAATCCTCAGGATAATGTCCTGACTCTATTAAAATAGTATTGTACCCTAATTTTTGAAAGTTATCTCCAGTTGCTGTTGGGTAAAATTCATCTGTATATCTACCAACATGATTTGGAATGGTTTGCTGTAATAGTGTATTCATTGCAACAATTACATTCATAGTTTCCGTTCTTCCTTTGGTTAATGCTCTTGTTACCTCTTCTGATGGTGCTAAAAAAGATACCGTTGCTGGATTGGTAGTCTTTTCTACATTAAAAATAGTTCTCTGATCATGTAAGTTAAAACAAAACTGAGGATCAAACATTTCTAATACCTTACGAAGTAATTTACTTTCTTTCGCTTCTCTACCTACAGCATCTCTATTTAAATCTACATTATTTGCGTTTACTCTAGTATAATTTAAAGCGCCATCTGGATTTAACATAGGAACAAACAACAAGGTACAATTATTTAAAATTTCTTCTAATTGTTTTGTATTGGTATTGCTAAAGCAATTGAACAAATCAAATAAAGCTTTTGTACCTGTACTTTCATTACCGTGCATTTGAGACCATAATAAAATCTTTTTGGCACCAGTACCAATTTTCAATTGCATAATTGGCTTGTCTTCTTCAGAGGTTCCTATTTGAGTAACCGCAAAAGAAGATTGGTGCTTTTTCAATAATGGATTGATATCTGAAAAAGTGATCCATTTACCGTATAACTCCGTTTCTTTATTTTGATGAAATAAACTTTCTATGAATGAAAGTGCTAACGTCTGCATTTTGAATAGTTTTTTTTGCAATTCAAAAATACTACAATAATTACTGATAGCTTTACTTTTAAATTTACAATTGTAAATACCAACCGTTTTACAGATGTAACAAAATTTAAAGGGCGTTTTGTTTACAATTGTTATCAACTCTCTGTGTTTTTATAAAAAAACAATAAGCAGTAATAATCATTCATAGCTAAATCTTATATTTATAACACAACAACCTAACATCAAGTTGTTTAACGTATATTATATGAAGTATTTATTTGACATATAAAATAATATGAAAGAACGATAATTAATATTTTTTTATTGATTTTTTATTATTTACTTTTGTTAAAAAAAAATGAATTCACAATGATAAACAGTGCTGATTTTGGGAATAGAATAAAAAAAATCATGGAATTTTACGAGTTAACAGCTTCTACTTTTGCCGAAAAAATCAATGTTCAACGCTCTAGTATTTCACACATTTTATCTGGTAGAAACAAACCTAGTTTAGATTTTATTTTGAAAATATCTAATAGTTTTAACGAGGTTGATTTATATTGGTTGTTATATGAAAAAGGAAGTTTTCCAAAACAAAAACACATCACAAAAGAAAAGTCAGAAAATAGAAACAACTCCTCTACCCTACCATATTCTCCTAAACAATCAAAGCAACTTCAAAACGATATTCCTAAAAAAGAAATAAAACGCATTGTAATTTTTTATGCAGATGATACATTTGAAGAATTCAAAAACTAATGTTATTAGCTTACCACAAAAAAACACTCAGAACTCTAATAAAGAAAAGACATTTATCGAACATCAGTAACGGCAAAAAAAACTAAAGAAATAAATTTATTTTTTTATTCTTAACACAGTTTTACAAAACTACTCTATAAACCATTGAATTAGCTTCTTTTTAAATAGTGAGTGTGGGGTATATTTGATTGACAACTCCAACCAAAAGGGCTTATGTAATACTCCTTTTTTATGAGAAAAAGCATCAAAACCAAACTTACCATGATAATTCCCTAAACCACTTGCACCCACCCCTCCAAACGGAAGATTAATATTAGACAAATGCATTACTCCGTCATTTACACATCCACCACCAAAAGACACTTCTTTAAGTATCTTTTGGATTTGTTTTTTGTTTTTTGAGTACACATAACATGCCAACGGCTTTGGTTGATCTTTCACATATTCGATTGCTTCATTTATCTCGGAAAATGATACAACAGGCAATAACGGTCCAAATATTTCGTCTTTCATAATTTCATCATCTAAAGAAATATTATGTAAAACAGTTGGACTTATAAAGCGTTTTTCTGCATCTGTAATTCCTCCACAAAATATTTTATCATTATCTATTAAACTAGAAAGCCTATTAAAATTTTTAATATTGATAATTTGTGATAAATTTTTATCAACACCTGAAGCTGTGTAACGAGTTTCAATTTCTTCTCGTAAAGCTTTTAAAAATTTTTGTTCAATAGATTGATGAACAAAAATATAATCAGGAGCTACGCAAGTTTGACCAGAATTTAAGAATTTAGACCATACCATTCGCTTGGCACTCATTCTAATATCTGTATCTGCTAAAACGAAAGCTGGACTTTTACCCCCAAGCTCAAGAGTTACAGGAGTTAAATGTTTTGCAGCAGCTTTGTAAATAACTTTACCAACAGTTGTGCTTCCCGTAAAAAATATTTTATCAAATCTATTTTCTAAAAGAGCAGTAGTCTCTTTCACTCCACCTTGAACCACATGAAAATACTCAGCCGAAAAATTATTATTGATAATTTTAGCCATAACTTTTGAAGTCTTAGCTGGTAATTCGCTAGGCTTGAGAAATACCGTGTTTCCGGCAGCCAAAGCTGTTATTGCTGGCACCAAAGAAAGTAAATATGGGTAATTCCAGGCTCCAATAACCAAGGTTACACCTAAAGGCTCTGGTAAGATATAACTCTTAGCCGGGAAATTTGCTAAGCCAGAAGTGACTCTTCTTCGTTTACTCCATTTTTTTGTTTTCTTTATAAAAAGATTCAACTCATGATATATTTGAGACAATTCTGAAACATAGGTTTCAAATTCAGATTTTCCAAAATCTTCTTGGATTGCATCATACAACAATTGCTCGTTAGTTTTTAAAAGCTTTTTAAGCTTTTTTAGTTGTGCAATTCTAAAACTTACATCTTTGGTTGTATTCGATTTAAAAAAATCTTGTTGTTTTTTATATAACTTTTTAGTCTCCATAAATAATAAGGAATCTATCATTTAGTATTCCCGTGTAACGCAGTTTGGTTTTTTTTACTAATTCTGACTACAAAATCTTTTCCATTGCATCTTGTATAATTGCTATGTTTCTAATTTCATTAGGTTGGTCTGCCTTCTTTTGTTCTTGAATCATTTTTCGCATCAAATCAATCAACACTTTATCAAAATTATACTGTTTGTATTGCTTTCCTTTTTCAACCATATCTTTGGTCAAGTTCTCAATTGCTATAGAATTATTACTTTTAACTATCATGTCAAAAGCCTTTTCGAATGTAATTCTAACATGATCTTTATCTGACAAGTACATTCCTGAGATTACATTTTTGGCTATAAATGACAATTCTTCTTCTTCATTTTCTTCGACAAAAATTTTAGTCAATGGGGTCGCTAAAATACTTTTCACTTCATCAGGTAATGCTTTAGATTTTTTTATAGCAAGTTCTTTATCAATATAATAAATCCCTACCAACCCCTTTCCTAAAACAGCATACGACTTACTTGTTAAAGCATTTTCAAATAGCTGTTTTAAAGAAGAATCTGTTAGCTTTGCTAATGTACCTAATGCAGCTGCCTGAACTAGAGTTTTTTTGTTATTATTAGCTATTTTTATAATCTTTTTTATAGCTCCTGCTTTTACGTATTTGTTACTCAAATCAATTTTTTCTAAGGCTAGTATTCTAATTTTATCAGCTTTATCATCAAGTGCAGCTACAACTGCATGAAAAGCTTCTTTAGCCGATTGATATTTCACTATATTTTCTAAAGCTAACCTCCTGTATTGGTATTGCACGGCATTTTTTAACTGAAAAATAGATTTTTCTAAATTTCTATATTCTGAAATTTCACATAGAAGCACACCATCTGCATTCACCTGAATTAACTGAGGTTGTTCGTTATAAGAAAACTTAAAAGAAGCATCTTTACCAGCTACAAACACATTATGTCTTTTGCGTTTATTGGCTTCAAAAATATCAATAGCAAAAGGAAACTGAAATACCCCTGACTGTGTTTGCTTTACATTTACTGTAACTGTTTGTTCCAAAGTATTGTAATCATAAGATATATTTAACTTTGGATGCCCTGCTCCATAAAACCATTGATTAAAAAACCAATTCAAGTCTTTTCCTGTAAGCTCCTCAAATACCAATCGTAGTTGATGTACTTCTGCAGATTTATATTTGTAGTGCTTTAAATAGTTTTGTAACCCTTCAAAGAACGCCTGATCCCCCAAGTAATTTCTCAGCATATGCAAAATGGCCCCACCTTTATTATAGCTAACCAAATCGAACATGTCTTCTTTATCTTTATAATTAAAGCGCACTAATGCTTTATCAAAATCTTGACTATCAAAGTATGCTTTGTTATTCTCATACAAATGCACACTTGCTTGAGTTTTGCCGTATTTATGTTCTAACCATAAATATTCGCTATAATTTGCAAAAGACTCGTTTAAAGTAAGATTACTCCAACTCTCTGACGTAACTAGGTTTCCAAACCAATGGTGAAATAACTCATGGGCTATTGTTGTCTCCCAACGATTCTCATCAATTAACTGACCTGGTTTTTGATAAGCTCCTTCTCCGTGAATAACAGCTGTAGTATTTTCCATTGCTCCAGAAACATAATCTCTACCAACAATTTGACTGTATTTATTCCAAGGGTATTCAAAATTTAATACTTTAGAGAAAAATCCAATCATTTCTGGAGTGTTTCCAAAAATTGCTCTTGCATGAGGAGCATATTCTTTTTCCACATAGTAATTTACAGGAATATCTTTGTAAACATCTTCAATAATTTCATACTCTCCAATTCCCATAAAAAACAAATATGGAGCGTGTTTCTCGTCAAACCTCCAATAATCTGTTCTGTTTTCTCCCACTACTGATTGACGAATTAACGCTCCGTTAGAAAGAGTAACAAACTTTTTAGGAACTGTAATATACACTTCTTGAGAAGTTTTTTGGTTTGGTGCATCTATTGTCGGAAACCAACAACTACTTGATTCAGTTTCACCTTGTGTCCATATCTGTATAGGTTTGTGCTTATCTATACCTTCTGGGTTTATAAAATACAATCCTTTAGCATCTGTAATAGCTGCACTACCATTTTGTTGTACTTTTTCTGGACGAGCTGTATACTTTACATAAATCGTAAAAGCTTGGTCTTTTCCAAAAACTTCTGGCAATTCAATTTGTATTTGTTGACTGTCATACTGGTAAACCAATGGTTTATCATTCATACGAACAGCGTGAATTATCATAGCTTTTGCATCTAATATAAATGAATTAGTACTGTAATAATGAGATTTTGCAGTTATCCAAGCTTCTCCATTTAACTCCTGCCTAGAAAAATTAAAATCAACCTTTAGCTTCGTATGGATTAGGTTATGTGTTTTTTCTCTTTCTGCTCTATAATTAGTATTATTTTGTGCCTGAGATAAAAAGGTGGTTGCCAAAACAAACCAGATTAAAATCCAGTGATTCTTCATAAACGATAGACTTTTATTATTCAAAATTAGTAAAATATACTACTAAACTTGTTAATGGCTAGTTAAGTTTAAGGCAATAACAGTTTTGCAAGATATTAAAAGTTTAAAATAATAGTACACAACACAAAGCGAATATTAGATTTTCTATGATGCTTATTTACTTTTTCCTTCTCTTTCCAGTAAAGAAATCTGCTAAATTTGGTGTTTTACAAACATCTACGTTTCTTGTAAACAAAACTACTATAGCTGATTTTTCTTATATACTTATCTATATCTCTAATAAACAGCAACACTTCACTAACAAAATCGTAATTTTAGTAAATTTCACATCAATTTCTGTACGAAGATCAGCTTCTTTATCTCGTAATTAATTGCTTTACGACGAAAAAGACAATATTTTTGTTGGAATAGAATAAGCAAATACTAAATAAAAAACATTATTTTACAATTTCTTGGAATATAAATTTTAAAGAAATGAAAAAGGGTTACCTAATGTTTTTCACATTTTTGATTATGATCAACTCTTGTACAAAAGAGGATGAAGTTTTAACTATTAATGGCACCGATATTACAAGAGAAGATGAAATTAATTTTTTCGTTTGGAGAGGATTAAATGCTTTTTATCTATGGCAAAAAGACGTACCTGTTTTAGCAAATAATTTTTTTAATAACGAAGAAGAAATTTATCGTTATTTCAGACAATTCGAATCTCCAAGACAAAGTTTTTATAGTTTATTATTTGCCCCTGGCATTACTGACCGTTTTTCTGTTTTTGTTAATGACTACAATGAACTAGAAAAAACATTTCAAGGAATTTCGACATCAAATGGAATGGAATTTAAATTATTTCGGTACACCAATAATCAAAACAATCTTTTCGCTGTTGTAGAATATGTCATACCCAACACCAGTGCTTCTAGTACAGCGATTAAAAGGGGAATGGTTTTTAATAAGATAAATAACACCCCATTGACAACTAGTAATTATAAATCATTACTTTTTGAAGATAGCTCCTCCAATTACACCATTCACCTAGCAAATTACAATAACGGAAACCCTACAAACACAAACACTTCAATCTCGTTAGCAAAATTTGAATTTACTGAAAATCCAATTCTAGTTGCAAATGTATTTTCAGAAGGGACTAAAAAAATTGGCTATCTAATGTATAACCAATTTAACAGCTCTTTTGATGACGAATTGAATACTGCTTTTGGAAATTTTAAGTCACAAAACATTAACGAACTTATTGTTGACTTACGTTACAATGGTGGTGGCTTTGTTCAATCTGCAATTTATTTAGGCAGTATGATTACAGGACAGTTTACTGGAGAAGTTTTTTCTAAACAAAGGTGGAATACAAAAGTTTTAAACGCTACACATAACGATAATTTTATCAATCGTTTTACTGAGACAATTATCAAATCTGAACAACCAATAAATACTTTAAATTTATCAAAGGTTTATTTTATTGTTTCCAACAACACAGCCTCAGCTTCTGAATTAGTAATCAACGCTTTAAGCGCTTACATAGATGTGGAAATCATTGGCGAAACAACTAAAGGAAAGCAAGTTGGCTCTATAACTTTATACGATTCTGACAACCTGAGAAAAAGTGGAACTAATTTAAATAGCAACCACAAGTATGCTATGCAGCCTTTAGTTTTTGAAAGTGTAAATAAAAACAATCAAAACGATATTAATGGTTATACACCAGAAATTGATATCCCCGGAATTTTATTAAAAGAAGATTATGAGAATTTAGGGGTTTTAGGAACAAAATCTGATCCGCTGCTAGATGCTACAATAAAATTAATTACTAAAGAAGCTAAAAGTACTTTCAAAAAAAGCAACTCTATTACTCCTCAAGCATTTTACAGTTCTAAGTTTGCAAGACCAATGTCTAACAATATGTATTTTAACATCAAGTAATATAAATCTTCTAGACCTTGTAAAAGTAAAAACCAAGTATTTATAAAATAATAACTAAAGAAAAAAGTAAACTTATCGATCGTTGTAAGAACCTAGTATTTCTCAAGTAATTTACAATAAAATAAGCTGTTCGTTTTCATCTTTTCCATTCGGTATTTTTAGTTTTGTTTGAAATCTTTCGTTAATGATTTCTATAAAGTGTTTAGCCAACAAAGGAGATCCTGTCTCCAAACTCTGATGAATAAAAAAGTGAATATTTTCTAAACCAGTATCTACCCATTCTTGTAATTTACCAACCCATTCTTCTAGACGAGAATAGTCTATTTCATGGTTTGCTCCTACGTATCTTACGAATGCTTCATTATTGGTTAATCGCATATGCATCATATCTCTTCTTCCTGGTGTATCCACAACAACATTTGAAATATTATACGCTTCTAATAAGTTTGTCAATTCAATAAAAACAGTCTTATCTTTAAACCAATCTTTATGTCTAACTTCTATTGCAAGGGGAAAATCGCTATCCCAATTTTCTACAAATGTTTGTAAATCGTTAAAACTTTTAGGACTAAAATTTGTGTTAAGTTGCAAAAAAATAGTTCCTAATTTTTCTTTTAAATTGCTGAAGTTATCCAAATAAGCGTCAACAACTTCTTGCACCCCCTTTAAACGTTTCCAATGACTAATTTCTTGACCCAACTTAGGGAAAAACTTAAAATGTGCTGGAGTTTTATCATACCATTTTTTAAATTGATTTGCAGAAAAATTTCTATAGAAAGTAGCATTTAATTCTATAGAATTGAACTGTTGTGCATAATAAACCAACTCATCTTTTGTACCTCTTGGATAAAAACCTTTTAAATCTACCCTATTCCAATTGGCACAACCAATATAGAAGTTAGGAATTGTTTTTTGTTTTACATTCTCTAGCACCCTAAAGGTATTTTTATTGGTCTTAGGAATAGTAAAATCTATATTTTCTGGATGATCTACTTTACCAAATTTCATAACTACACATTTAATTACTTAACATCATCCAAGCCTTTGTCCATTTCTTGATCTGTTAGTACATGAGGCCTGAATTCACTCATTTTTGCTTTCTCTTTCAATCTTGCGTAATCTAAACCAGATTGCCACCATTTTCGCATTAATTTTTTATCAAAAACCAAAGAATTTGTGGTTAATACTGTGGGTGTGTAAAACAAATTTAGTTTGACATCTTTATTTTTCGCAGCCAACTTCCCTATGGTAATATTATGACGCTCAACATGTGTTAACATAAAATCAAAAACATCAAAAAGTAATGAAAACGGGTTCTTACTATGCAATTTGTTAAATTGAGTTACCTCTGTTTCTAAAATAATCGCATCAATTTCTGTTGCACCTCTTAAAATTGCCTCACGAATTGGAACCAGAGAACCAAAGCCTCCATCTGCATACTGACAATAATTTTTTTCTAACAAACTCATAAAAGGAACATAATTGCACGAACCCCATATCCATTCGCAAAAATCATCATATGAAGTATCATTAATACTCTTGTATTCAATATGATTTGTTGTTAAATTAGAAACCGTTACAATAACCTCTTTGTTGCTTTGTCTAATTTCATCAAACATGTTTTTAGTAAGATACTTTTTTATAAAACGTAGTAAGTTTTTACTCTCTCCAAAGGTTTTTTTACCTCTAAGAAAATTTCTGATTGTATTAAAATGATTGATACTTACTACTTTTTCTCCTGCTACTTTTTTAATTTTAAAAGGACTAATATTAAATATTGTGCGCTGGCTTACATTAGAATAAATATCTTTTAGCTCATCAACCATCCCTAATGCTAAATGGCTTACCATTAAACTTCCTGTGGATGTACCTAGAAACAAGTCATACTTTTTTTCTTCATTCTCTAGCAGATACTGAGCAACACCTCCTGCAAAAGCCCCTTTACTTCCTCCGCCAGATATTACCAATGCTTTTTTCATAACCTTAATTTAGTCTTGCAAACTACCTCTATAAATATATCGAATAAAATTCGCATTTTTTATGTTTGCTACTACTTTACTTTTCTTAATTTCTTTTAGATATTCTACTAGCAAAAACTCACCATTAAAACATTATATTAAAAAAGACTTGAGTTGATTCTTAAGGATGTTCATATAAAAGTATAAAATAATGTCTACTATTTAATTTTCTCGGAAGTAAAAAAGTTGTTCGTCTTCTGATAATAATGAAATTAAAAAATTACTACTAATTCTAAAAAATAATTGATAAAAAGCGATGAAAATCATGAATTTTTAGCTAGTTTTCGTTGACCAAAACAATTTATAAACTAAACCTACTTTAACATGATATCTAAAAAAGATATTATCAATCGTTTTGTAAAATATATAAGTGTTGATACTGAATCTGACCCCAATAATAAAAATTTTCCTAGCACAGAAAAACAATGGAAATTAGCCAAAATTCTTGAACAAGAATTAAAAGCTATTGGTTTACAAAATGTTGAACTAGATAACAACTGCTATCTAATGGCAACTTTACCCAGTAATGTTTCTAAAGAATTACCAACTATCGGATTTATTGCACATATAGATACCAGCCCTGATTTTGTCGGAAAAAATATAAAACCACAAATTATCGAAAATTACAATGGAAAAGACATTGTTTTAAATAAAGAAAAAAACATCATACTTTCCCCAAAAACCTTTGAAGATTTATTACAGTACAAAGGGCAAACAATCATCACAACAGATGGCACTACTCTATTAGGTGCAGATGATAAAGCTGGGATAACAGAAATTGTTTCTGCAATGGAATACCTGATAAATCATCCTGAAATCAAACACGGTAATATTCGTATTTGTTTTACACCTGACGAAGAGGTGGGTAAAGGTGCTCATTTATTTGATGTTGAAAAATTTGGTGCTGACTGGGCTTACACAATAGATGGTAGCCAAATTGGAGAACTAGAATATGAAAATTTTAATGCTGCAGGAGCAGTTGTAACTATTTGTGGAAAATCTGTTCATCCAGGATATGCAAAAGGAAAAATGATAAACTCTATTTCAGTTGCCAACCAATTTTTATCTTTTCTCCCTTCTGATGAAGTGCCAGAAAAAACAACAGGTTACGAGGGTTTTTCTCACCTATATTCATTCAAAGGCACTATTGAAAAAACAACATTACAATTTATTTTAAGAGACCATAATATTGAGCTGTTTGAAAGAAGGAAAAAACTTCTCCATAACATTACCAACCAAATCAATGAAAATTACAACGAAGAAATTATTTCTTTAAAAATTGAAAATCAATACTTTAATATGAAAGAAAAAATAATTCCTGTTTTTCATATTGTAAGCCTTGTTGAAGAAGTTTTTCGCAATATAGGCATAAGCCCAATAATTAAGCCTATACGTGGAGGGACCGACGGTTCTCAACTATCTTTTAAAGGTTTACCATGTCCAAATATTTTTGCAGGTGGGCACAATTTTCATGGTAAATATGAATATATCCCTGTAGAATCTATGCAAAAAGCAGTAGAAGTAATTGTTGGAATAACTCAAGAGATACCTAAAAAATATGCGTCATAAAACATATACTTCAACTAAAGACCTTATTTTATGACATATGCTTTTTTGTGAACACATCCTATAGCAAGACCCTTCACCCTCCTTTAAAACTATTCTCTGCTTGATACAAAATCATTTTTTTTAATTATTACTGCAAAATTTTAGAACATTTTTTCTTAAAAAAAGTATACTTACGATAAAAAAAAACATTTTTTTAATTTAAAAATGTGTAAAAAGTTGTGCTTATTTTAATAAAACAATAAATTTATAGTTGTAAAATTAAAACATGACAGAACTACTCATTTATATTTTTTTAGCAATCATATTTGGAAGTGTTGGCTTTTATATAGGAAAGCTATTAAGCAAAATTGCTTCTGAAAAAAAATTAGCAACACTAGAAGAAAGAGCTACAAGTTTAGAAAAATCAAAAGCTGTTTTAGAGGAAAACATTAAAGTATCAACTAAAAATATTACTAAAATTCAACTAGACAAAGAAAACTTAATATCTCAAAAATCAAGTCTACAGGAACAGTTAAAAAATTTAGAAGAAAAACTCTCTACAAATAAAGAAGAAGTAAGACAACTGAATGAGAAATTTACCAAGGAATTTGAGAATTTAGCCAATAAGATCCTTGACGAAAAGTCACAGAAATTTACTACACAAAATAAAGATAATATCTCTACAATACTAAATCCATTAAAAGAAAAAATAGATAGTTTTGAAAAGAAAGTTTCTGAATCTCAATTGAATAATAAGGGAATGCATGCTGCTTTAAAACAGCAATTAGAAAATTTAAAAGATTTAAACACTAAAATTAGTAAAGAAGCAGAAAACCTAACCAATGCTCTAAAAGGAGATAGTAAAATACAAGGTGACTGGGGAGAAACACAATTAGAAATATTACTGGAAAAAGCCAATTTAACAAAAGAAATCCATTACACTACACAAGGTGGGTATAGGGATGAAATAGGTAATTTAAAAAAACCTGATTTTGTAATCAACCTTCCAGACAGTAGGCATTTAATCATTGATTCTAAAGTTTCATTAACAGCTTACGAAAAGTATGCAAATGCTTCAACAAAAGAAGAAAAGGAAGAATATTTAAAAAAACATATTACAAGTATTAGAAAACACTTCAAAGAATTGGGTGAAAAAAAATATGAGGCTTTATATGAAATAAATTCTCCTGACTATGTATTAATGTTTATCCCTATAGAACCCGCATTATTAGTGGCTTTAAATGGGGTTAATAGCTTATATCTAGAGGCTTTAGATAAAAATGTGGTACTGGTTTCTACATCTACATTATTAGCAACATTAAGCACAGTTTCTTCTATGTGGAGACAAGAAAACCAAAAGAGAAATGTATTAGAAATTGCAAAACAGGCAGGTAGTTTATACGATCAATTTGTAAATTTAACCAGCGACTTGATTAAAGTAGGTAATCAGCTAAAAACGGTTCAAGGGAGTTATGATTCTTCTATGAAAAAACTAACTGGACGTGGAAACCTAATCAAAAAAGTAGAAAATATTAAAAAGCTAGGTGCAGCAACTTCAAAAACTTTCAATCAAAATTTATTAGATAGAGCATCTGATGAATAACAACTTTTGTTGTTTTACACGATTCGGTAAATTTTTTAAAACACTCTACTTAATTATCTCATACTCAATAAATTTTGAAGTTTTAGTACATTCACCTAATCTAAATTACATATAGTATAAGGAGTACCATCTTCATCTAAAGCAGTTACCTGTGCAACAAAATTAAAAAAGAAAATGAAAGCTTAGGTTTACCTTTTAATCACGGTAAAAATCCACCAACTCTAAAAAATTATATTGCACTTGTATCGAGTTCATAAGAGGTAAGCCGTTATAATCTGCTATACCCTTTATATAGCAGTTCCTTTAAAGCGTAGATATCTGTTAGGTTTTGGTAAAAAGAGTTTGAGAATGGAATCGTAAGGGATAGACTAAATTTAAAATCTATGCTAAACAAAACGTTATACGCTTCATTTTCAAAACTTTTGTAATCACTAATTAAAGACGAATCCTTTTCCTTAAACAAAAAAAACCACCTTAAAAAGGTGGTTTTTAGTTATTTATTGATACAAATTACATTACAAATAATCTTCTTGATTTCATCATATCTGCAACTTCTTTTCCTATAGCATGTAACGCTTCTTCATTGGTAGCATTTTGAATAGCTCTATCTATAAAATCTACTACCTTAAGCATATCATCTTCCTTTAAACCTCTAGTAGTTATTGCTGATGCCCCAACTCTAATTCCAGAGGTTACAAAAGGTGATTTATCATCAAAAGGCACCATATTTTTATTAACT
>Ga0209653_1000822_pt1 | contig 26491 bp, 27 predicted proteins | sample SaaInl6LU_22_DNA_FD_184644 | JGI IMG/M metagenome (GOLD analysis project Ga0209653, IMG submission 184644) | Marine microbial communities from expanding oxygen minimum zones in the Saanich Inlet - ESP_116LU_22_DNA (SPAdes) (version 2) | ecosystem: Environmental > Aquatic > Marine > Intertidal...
TAATTTTTGATCCTATTAAAAATGAAATTTTTTTTGCAGAAAAAGAAAATGGTGCTTTTTTTAATAATCACAGGATTAGAGTTTCAAAAAAAAATGAATTAAACAATTGCTTGTTTGCAACTGGAGGAAAAACTAAACAAGAACCAGATTTGCCTTATAGAAAATCAGGATGTGCGGCTCTTGACATGGCATATGTGGCAGCCGGCAGATATGATGGATATTTTCAGCATGATCTAAATCTCTGGGATATTGCTGCTGGTATCATTATTGTTAATGAGGCTGGTGGTGTGCTTAATGAAATTGATCTAAACAATAATAAGAATATTAAAATTATAGCTTCTAGCCCTGATATTAACTCAAAATTGCTTGAAAAATTGAATAACTTTTAATTGTTTTAGCAAATTCTTTTGCTATAAGTCTCGACATGAAAAAAAATATTCATCCAAACTACCACTCAATCAAAGTTGAAATGACTGATGGAACACAGTTTGAAACTAAGTCTACTTGGGGAAAAGAAGGTGAAGTATTAAAATTAGAAATTGACCCTAAATCACATGCCGCCTGGACAGGTGGAAAACAAAAATTGATGGATAAAGGTAGAATAAGTAAATTCAATAAAAAGTTTCAAAATTTTAAATCAGAGAAAAAAAATTAAATGTCAAATGCACCACTAATGCCAATGGCGACAGCTGTTTGGCTTGTTGAAAACACTACTCTAACCTTTAAACAAATTGCTGAATTTTGTAAACTTCATGAAGTTGAAATACAAGGTATTGCTGATGGAGAAGTAGCTAAAGGAATTAAAGCTTACAATCCAATTATATCTGGACAATTAACTAGAGAAGAAATTGAACTTTCATCCAGGGATGAAAATAGACCTTTAGTTATTAAAAGTTCTGATATAGAAATTTCTAGCTCAGAAAAAAATACTAAAAAATATATTCCACTTTCAAAAAGACAAGATAAACCAGATTCAGCACTTTGGTTAATTAGACAACATAATATTTTAAAAGACTCTCAAATAGCAAAATTAGTTGGAATTACAAAAAATTCAGTGACAGCAATTAGAAATAAAAGTTATTGGAATTATAATAATTTAAATCCAAAAGACCCTGTAGCTTTAAATCTATTTACTCAAAAAGATTTGTTAGATGCAATTGAAAAAGCTGAAAGAAGAGTAAAAAGAGAAAAAAAACAAAAAGAAAAAGTAAAATTAGAGCAACAGTCAGCTAGTTAATGAATAAAATCAATAGACATAAATTTATAAAAGTGTTAGTCAATCGCTTTTTTGGAGGTAGTTATTAAAATAGAAGTTAAAGATAATAATATTGAACAAGCTCTTAGAGTTTTAAAAAGAAAACTTCAAAGAGATGGTTTTTTTAAAGTAATTAAATTAAAAAATACTTACGAAAAACCTTCTGAGAAGAAAAAAAGAATTCTTCAAGAAAATATTAAAAGAGTTAAAAAACTTAATAAGCTTAAAAATAGAATTTAAGTATACCGCGGGGTGGAGCAGTCTGGTAGCTCGTCAGGCTCATAACCTGAAGGTCGGCGGTTCAAATCCGTCCCCCGCAACCAATTCATATAATTATACAAATAACCTTATTATTTACAGGGTTTAACAAATTGATAAGATACCATTATTTAAAATGAGCAGCATTGAATTTAAATTTAGCTTTAAATTATAGTAAAATTGTACCATGTATATATTTAGATATTATACAAAGCTAAATACAAATAAAATTGCAAATATTGTAAAAAAAAAAAATGTTCATGTTTTGGATTTTGGTTGTGGAGTGGGAACTTGGACTGAAAAAGACTTATTGAATAATACTTTTAAAAAGATCACTCTATATGACAAAAATAAAAAACTCTATGATTACTTAAAAACAAAATACAAAAATAAAAAAGTAAAAGTCAATTTTAATATAGAAGAAGTATTTAAAAATAAAAAAAATTATGATTTGGTAATATTATCATCTGTTGCTCAATATTTGAGCAAAAATGAGTTAGAAAAAATTTTTTTTAAACTGAAAAATAAATCAAAAAAAATTACATATCTAATCATAGATATACCCAAATATCCAAGAATTTTAGAATTTATACTTTTACCTTTTTTTAATATGAAAAGATTTTTTTTTTCAATTAAATTTATATTTAATCAAGAATATAAAAAAATTAAAATTTACTATCACAACTACGACTCATTTAGTTTTTTAAAAAAAAATTATGAAATAAAAAAAATTACAAACCTATATGATTTAAAATTTTTAAGATATACTTTATTTATCAAAGAAAAATAATTAAAATATAATGAAGTATTCAATTATAATACCATGTTTCAATTCTGTAAATTTTATAGAAAAAAAAATTAATATTTTAGTAAAATTTTTAAATAAATTATCAATTAAATATGAAATTATTATTATTGATGACTGCAGTAATGATGGAACTTTTTATAAGTTACTAAAGATTGAAAAGAAAAATAATAATATAATTATAATAAAAAATAATAAAAATTTTGGAAAGTCTCATTCAATTATAAAGGGTATTAATAAATCACATTATGAAAAAATAATATTAATTGATGCTGATTTACCATATTTACATAAACTTAGTAAAATAATAATTGGTTTGAATAAATATGATCTTATAATAATTGACCGTAGACATGAAAAAAGTAAAAATTTAGATACTAAAATAAATTCCTATCAGTTTTTAAGAATTAAAATTGGAATATTAATAAATAAAATAATTAGACTATTTATATCCATTGATTACAAAGACACACAAGCTGGGTTAAAAGGATTTATCAAACCAAATAATTTTTCTAAATTAAAATTTGTATCTAAAAAATTTTTCTTTGATCTAGAGCTAATTTTATTTTTTCACAAAATGAAAAAAAAAATAAAAACTATTCCAACACATTATAGAATATCTAGGAACTCTAGTATAAAAATATTTGATCTCAATAATAACATTGAAATTTTATATGAATTATTTAGAGTTTTGTTTAAAAAATTATGAAATTAATCATAAATTGTGATGATTTTGGAGTATCTAAAGAAACTAATGACATTATTATTAAATGCTTGAAATTTAAAAAAGCAACTTCTTCTTCAATTCTTTCTAACGGAAATTTTTTTTTAGATGGTATTAAAAAAATTAAAAAAGATATAAAAAACAATTATTTTGGTGTTCATTTAAACCTAACCGAAGGAAAGGCTTTAACCAAAAGTAAAAGACTAACTAATAAAAAAAATATATTCAATCATGGTCCAGAATATTTTTTTTTTTTACAGTTTACAAAAAAATTTAAAAAATTAGAAAATGATATTTATCTGGAATTTAAAAGTCAGATATTAAGAGTAAAAAAAAATGGTATTAAAATTTCACATTTAGATAGTCATCAACATATACATCATATTCCTTTTATTTGTAAAATTGTAAAAAAACTTGGTAGTGAATTTAAAATAAAAAAAATTAGACATGTAAAAGAAAAATTTATACTTAAAATTTTTTTTAAAAATTTTTTATATAAAATATTTACTCTAAATTATTTAAAATATTTTTTAATCAAAATTTATGAAGAAAAACTAGTATATTTTAAATCTACTAATTATTTTTATGGGATATTAAACTCTGGTAAGATTAACACTGATGAATTTTTTAATTATTTAGACAATATAGGCAAAAATAAAACCATTGAACTATGCATTCATCCATCAAAAAAATTTAAAAAAAACACATTTAAAAAATTTTATAATAGTGACAATAGAGAATATGAAAAAAATTTACTTTTTTCTGATGAGTTTAAAAAAGGTTTAGCTAAAAGAAAGATAAAATTGATTAATTTTAATTCACTTTAACTATCACTTAATCTATAACTTTTAAGTATTACAGATTTCTTTTTTCTATCAATGCCTCGCCTTAAATCAAAATCAGATTTAGTATTTTCAGATCTTAATTCTATAACAATTTCATTTGAGTCAAATTTAGTTAAATCAATAGGTATTTCTTTTTGATTATTTATATTAAATGAATTAACTTCAATATTATTGACAATAATTATTAATCTATTATTAAAATTTATATCTTTGTAGGGTTTAGTAATAGTTAAATGAATTTTTTTGCTTTTAGGATTATTTTCTTTATCGATTATTAAGAATGATCTTTCTCCATCTGAGTATAATTTTTTATTTATTTTGTTAAAAAACCAGCCTAACCCAATTATTTTGTCATTTTTTACATTTTTATAATCATTTAAATAGTATTCTTTATTATATTTTAAAAAATTAAATCTTAATTGATTTATAAACTTTGTTTCAATTGCTGTCATACTTTTTTTTTTCATCGGTACAAAAAACCATAATTCTTCAATATTAAAAAAACCTACATTTCCTAGTTCATAAATTTTTCTTAAATGATTTAATTGTCCAATTGTCTGAACATAATAAAATTTTTCTAAATCATTTTTTTTATTCAAAAAATTAGCAATATTAAAGTAAGTTAAGTCTGATTGTTTTTTTCTGTCGACTCTTGCTACATAAATTAACTCTGTTTTTGGCATATACTTTGCTAAAAAAGGTGCGAGCTGATTAAAATCATTATTTTCATTGTAAATATTTGTGCCTGAAAAAATTTTAAATTCTTTATTTATTTTTTCTAATCTCTCATCTTTAAAGCTTTTAGTATTGGCTTTGTATTCTTTGCCAAATTGGAACTGTTTTATTCCATTTTGTATATCTAAAACTTGTAAAACAAGTAATAATAGAATTATCGTCGAGCTAGTTTTTATATTAAAGTTTTTATAGACACTGTAAATTCCAAAAATTAAAATTAAATACACACATGGCCATATCAATCTGGCAGAGGCTCTAATGACACTTGCAATTGCATAAATGTATTTATTTAATTCTATATAAATGATTGAATTATTAACAAACTCAATATTATTTGAAACAGCTAAAAAAGTTAGCAAAGTAAAAATTAGAATGTAACTAATATTTTTTTTAAAATTAATTGTTTGGTAATTTTTTATTAAATAGAATAATAAATTTATTATAAGCATCAGAATTCCTAAACCCAAGTAAGAAAAGCTTTCACTATTGTCGATATACAATGTGGGTAAAAATATAGACCATGAAACTCCATCATTGAAAGGATTAAGATAAGAAATTAAATCTAAATTAAATTGTCCATATCCCCCGCCTAGGCCGTTTGAGGGTGAAAACATAAAATAACCTAATAAATACATTAGTACTATTAAAGGCAGTAAATAATAAAAGATATCCTTGAAAAAAGATAAATATTTTTTATCAAAAGATAAAATAACTAACCTATCAACAACTATCATCAATAGAATCATGATTGTAAAATAGAAATGCACTAAACTTGATATGAGTAAAATAAGTAGATACATAATATTATTATTTTTTTTTAATAATTTTACATAAAAATAAATCAGAATTAACCAATGAGATGTTAATGAAAAATGAAATTTTAATTTGAATAAAAATATAGGAAGGAATATAAATAAAAAGCTACTAATTAGAGAATATAATTTATTTTCTGTAATTCTATAAACAATTAAATATCCAAATAAAATTTGAAAAAAAATACTAAAGAATACTAAAATTGAGAAATAATTAAAATTACTTGGTAATACAAATTTAAATAATTTAAATATAAACGCATATAATGGTGTACTACCTGAATAAACTATTGAATTGCTTATGCTCAACCCAAAATTTTCACTAGCACCTAAAGGAAATCTCCAATTATCTTTAAAAAAATATTTCCAAATTAATAAATCTTGGGCTCTATCATTTTCAAATAACCAATTTTCATTTAGAGGATTTATATTATTTAATCCTAAAATATAAAATGTAAATAAAAGACTAACAAATATATAAAAAACAATAATATAATTATATTTGATAAAATTTAACTTGTTATACATACTAATTGCTAAAATTACCTTTTTGTAATTTAAAGTAAAGCGATCATAATTAATTAAAGTTTAATAAGTTTTATTGATAATAATATTTTTTCTTAAGAATAATCAGTCTAAATATAAATTCTTTTGTAAGTCTTCACATAAGAAAAGCTAGATTTTAAATCTAGATTTTTTACTGTCTGCTAAAAAAGCTTTTACAGTTTCTTGAGTTAATTGAGCAAAAGATTTTCCAAATTTTTCAATTTTTTCAATAATTGATGGTGGAATTGTAATTATATGACAACCTAGTTGCTTTGCTTGTAAATAATTATATGGCTCTCTTACACTTGCCCATAAAATCTTAACGTTTTTAAATTTTTTTGCTAATTTGATGCTTTTTATAAATTCAGGAACTGGATCTTTACCAGCATCCCCTGCTCTTCCAGCAAAAACTGAAATGATTACTTTTGTTTTTTTATTAATAACTTTCAAAATCTTTTGAGTTTGTTTTGCATTATGAACAGCTGTTATATTAAGTTTAATGTTTTGATTATTTAATTCTTTAATAACACCTCCCATAAATTTATTTTTTGAATTTACAAGAGGAACTTTTACATAAATATTTTTACCCCATGAATTAATTTTTTTTCCTTGATCAATCATAGATTTTTGATCATCAGCAAATACTTCAAATGAAATAGGTTTTTTGGGGCAAACTTTTAGTATTTCCTTAGAATAAGAAACATAATTCTTTACACCTGCTTTTCTCATCAAACTTGGATTTGTTGTAAAGCCCTTGACTATTTTTTTCTTAGAAAATTTTAAAATATCTTTTTTTTTGGCAATATCGCAGTATATATCTGTCATATTTAAGAATATTTTTTAATTTTATCTAAAAACTTTAATATAAATAATGCTTTTTGATTATTTGCTTTAACATTTACTTTGCCATATAGGACTGTTTTTAACATTTTTTTTAAAATATCATTTTTTGTTATTAAATTTATATCATTAATATAGTGTTCTTTTATATTTTTGTTTAAACAATACTCAAATAAAAAAAATTTATTATTTTTAAATTGAATATTTATCTTATAGATTTTTTTTTTTATAAATTTTTTTAAATGTACGCTCTTTATATTATATTTTTTTAAAAAATTAAATAAAATTGAAATATCATGATACATGAATCTATAAAAAAACTCATTATCATTCATATTGCTTTTTTTTGATCTTATAATTCTATTTTTCAATAAAATTTTTTTTAGTTTTTTATTGTGAAAGGAATAAACATCACTAACATATAATTTGACTTTGTTTTGTTTGGCAATTTTAATTAATTTTTTTGCTGCCAAATAATTTAAGGCGAGTGGTTTTTCACAAAATACATTTACTTTTAAATTTAAACAATTTTTGACTAGTTCAAAATGTGTATTATTTGGTGAGGCTATAAATACCCAGGATAATTTATTGGCACGAATAAAATCAAAATAATTTTTATTTTTTCCTAGAACAAACTTTAAATTTGCTATCTCAGTTAATTTTGATTTTAAAATTGAGCCCCATTTTCCTTTTCCTATTAAACCTACATTTAATTTCATTTATTTGATTTTGAGATTTTTTGCCAAATACACACAATTGTTCCATTTACCAGAAAATATACTTACAATTTTATTTTTATGATGATTAATTGATGAAACCCTTTCATCTGTTCTTTCCTTACCTTTTTTTAAAGCCCTTACAACAAACATTGATCCTATATATTTAGCTTGTGTTAAAAAAGGTAGATATTTTGAACTATTGGATATAAATTTTTTAAACCTAGAAATCTTAATATTTCTTATAACACCTTTATTGAGAAAACGTTTTTGGCTAGAAGCAAACTTTGGGAATATAGAAGTTACTGTCTCGAGTTTAGATAATTTTACATCACTCAATAAATGATAATTTGTACCCAGATATGGGTCAACACAAACAAAATTTCCATCTATAACAACAAAACTTTTTTTTTTGAACTGTTTTGGAAGTTTAATTATTATCTTTTCAACTAGCTGATATTTTTGCATAGATAGATTAGTTACTCCTAACTTTGAGAGAACTAGGTTATTGTTGGCATAGGTAGCCACTATAATTTTATCATATTTAATTATATCTTCTTTTTTAAACTCTGTGTCTAGAAGTAAATTAATTTTATTTTTTTGTATTTTATCCTTTAATAAAATTTTAGTTTTTTTAAAGTTTAGAATTTTTTCTTTAACTAAAATTGATTTTTCTATTGTCGAAACACCTTTTAATAATTCTACTTCTTTATAAAATAATTTATTTTTTTTTAAAAATTTTTTATATTTTGTAAAGTTAACTTTACTTTTTTTTGCAATTAAATAATAATTAATAGTGTTTTCAAAAACGCTATCCGTATAAAAATTTATAAAAAGCTTTTTTGATCTATTGATTTCATTTACTGTTTTTTGTGATCTCGGATAATGATAACCAGAATGAAATCTAAATTGATTACAAGATGATGCGCCGTTGAAAATTTTTGACTCCTTTTCATATAGATCTACTTGATACTTTTTTGACAATGTTATTGCTAAAGAGCTTCCATAAAATCCAGATCCAATAATTGCTACTTTCATTTTATATTTTATTAATTATTTCTATAAAGGAATCACTTATATCTTTTTTAAAATTTTTTTTTACATAATTGTAAGTATTATTAATCTTTATTTTATTATCTTTGTTTTTTAAATTTAAATCTTTTAATATTTTAAATAAAGATTTTGAATTACCTACTTCAAATAAAATTCCACCTCTACCCTTTTGAAGAATTTCACTAGGTCCAACTTTGCAGTCTGATGAAATTATTAATTTTTTCAAACAAGCAACTTCTAGTAAAATATTAGGATTTCCCTCAAATCTTGAACTTAATATTTTTACATCTGATTTTAAAATGAATGGATAGGGATTAGATTTAAAATTAATTATTTTAACGAATTTTTGAATTTTATTTTTTTTTACAAAAAGTTTAATTTTCTTTTCTTCTGTGCCAGATCCAACTAATAATAAACGAGCATTTCTAACTCTAATAAGTTGAAGAAACGAATCTAAAAGAGTAAATAAATCTTTTTGGTATGTTAATCTACCAACATTGATTATTTTCAAATATTTATAGTTATCAAAAAAATCAAATTTTACTTTTTTTCTAGATTTTATTTGTATGTTTTTTAAATCAAGTGATTGTCTATGAATAAGGCATTTTAAATTAAAATATTTTTTCATTTCAGATTTAAAATCACTAGATGTAACTAAAATTTTATCAGAAAATGAATAGATTATTTTAAAAAATATTTTTTTAAGATTATTTGTTATATATTTAGATGGTGCAGTATTACATCTTATTATAATTTTTGAAGTCATCAACTTTGCCGCAATAACTGCCAAAACATTACTCTGAAATGAAATTAATAATGCTTTATTTTTAAACAAAAATCCTAAAAGAACAAAAAAACAAAAAAAATATTTTAAATATCTTCTCTGAGTTTTTATTTTAATTTTAGGTGTGATAATATTTATTTTTTTTTCAAAAGGATAAAGTTTTTTTTTTACTTTATTCTCTTTATTATTTTCATACGTAATAAAAGTTACAGAATATTTTTTTTTTGATAATGAATTTATAAGTGAAAATAAATTTTTTGTTAGTCCACCTATTTCTATAGAAGGATAAAAAAATACTAAATTTTTTTTTACGCTCATTAAAATTTTGAAGATATATCTTTTCTAATATAAACAAAATTAGACAGATGATAGATATTTGCTTCGGGTCTCGTTACATTAACTTTAACTAAATCATTTCCATATGGTAGTATTTGAAAAACTTCGTAATTTTTTAAAAACTCAGAAAAACTATACATATTTTGTTTTTTGAATAACTGATGCCAATTAAATTCTAATTGGATGTATTTAGGCGACATTTTTTTTATTGTTTTTGTGGCACCTTTGATTACTTCCAATTCAAATCCCTCTGTATCAATTTTTATTAGATCTATTTTTTGTTGGTTAAAATCATCTAAATTTTCTTCTATAAAAGTATCTAAAGTTAAAATCTTCATTTTTATTTTTTTATTATTATGAAAATCATAAAAAGATATTTTTTCTAAGTGATCTGAAAAAGATGCTTTTTCTGACTTTCTGCTAGCATAATTAAGTTCTAAAAATTCATTTTTTTCACCGATAGCCTGATTAAACACTTTTAATCTATTCAAATTACTTAATTCAATTTTTTTTAAATCTAAATAAGCATCAGGTAACGGCTCAAATGCAATAATTTTTGCAGCTGTTTCTTTTAAAAGTAATTCTGTATATTTGCCTATATTTGCACCAATATCGATACAAAAAAATAGATCATCACTAATTTTTTTAATAAACTTTTCCTCTCCTGTTTCTTTAAAACTTCCATAATTTTTATAACCCTTTGCATTTAAAGTCAGAGATAAAAAAATATCATTTAAAAATTGCATCTTTTTTCTGCCAAAGATAAAGACATAAATATAAGATAGTTTTTTATAAAAAAATAATAATATTTTTTTTAAATCCATATTATAAGAGTTGTTTAAACTTTTTATTTAACTGCCAAGATTTTTAATTATCTCTTCAGTCATTTTTTTTGCATCACCAAACAGCATCAGTGTATTTTCTTTATAAAATAGATCATTATCAATTCCTGCGTAACCAGGTGAAAGACTTCTTTTTACAAAAAGCACTGATTTGCATTTTTCTACATCTAAAACTGGCATTCCATAAATTGGACTTTGAGGGTCAGTTTTTGCAACTGGGTTTGTAACATCATTTGCTCCAATTACGTATGCTACATCTGCATTTGCAAAATCGTTATTGATTTCTTCTAATTCAAATACTTCATCGTATGGAACGTTGGCTTCTGCTAATAGCACATTCATGTGACCTGGCATTCTTCCTGCAACAGGATGGATTGCATAAGAAACCTTAATATCAAGTTTTTTTAATGTATCTACCATCTCTCTTAGCGCATGTTGAGCTTGTGCAACTGCCATACCATAGCCTGGTACAATAATTACTGAAGAAGCATTTTTCATTAAAAAAGCAGCATCATCTGCATTTCCATTTTTAACAGGTCTTTGTTCTTTATTTTTATCTCCATCTGATTGTTGTTCTGTGGCTCCAAAACCTCCCAAGATAACATTAAAGAATGATCTGTTCATTCCTTTACACATTATATAAGATAATATTGCACCTGATGAACCAACTAATGCACCTGTAATAATTAAAGCAGTATTTTCTAATGTAAATCCTATTCCAGCAGCAGCCCAACCTGAATAAGAATTCAACATTGAAATTACTACAGGCATGTCTGCCCCTCCAATTGGAATAATAATTAAAAATCCAATTAAAAAAGAAACTGCTATTAATACCCAAAATAAACTAGCCGATTGTGTTGAGCAAAGGTAAAATGTTAAAACTATAATTGAAACTAATATCAAAGCATTTAATGCATGTTGACCTTTAAAGGTTATTGGCACACCTGACATTATTCCCTGAAGTTTTAAAAACGCGATAACCGAGCCTGAAAAAGTAATTGCACCAACGGCAGCTCCTATTGCCATTTCAATTAAACTCGCAAGTTTAATATTTCCTGACGTTCCAAGTCCGAAAGCCTCAGGTTTTATAAAAGCTGAAATTGCAACGAATACCGCAGCTAATCCAACTAAACTATGAAAGCCAGCAACTAATTCTGGCATTGCTGTCATTGGAATTCGATATGCAATGAATGCTCCAATACCTCCACCGATTGCAAGAAATATAAGTACATAAATAAACCCAGATGAAAAATTACCAACAGATAAAAAAGTAACAGTTATGGCTATCACCATTCCAATAATACCAAATAAATTTCCTTTTCTTGATGTTTCGGGAGATGATAAACCCCTTAAGGCTAAGATAAATAATACTCCAGATATAAGATATAAAATTGCTGAAATATTAGCTGACATTTAGTACTTATCCTTTTTCTTTTTTTTGTACATTGCGAGCATTCTCTGAGTGACTAAAAATCCACCAAAGATATTAATTGCTGCAAGAACAATCGCTAAAAATCCAAAAATACTTGATGATGAAAAAATAACTCCATCACTGCCTGATAAAGCTGCAATAATTGCACCAACAATAATTACTGATGAAATTGCATTAGTTACAGACATTAAAGGAGTGTGTAATGAAGGTGTTACACTCCAAACAACATAATATCCTATAAAAATTGATAATATAAAGATGCTTAATCTAAATATAAAAGGATCTACTTCCATTATTTATTTTATTAAAGTTTTTTCAATTATCTCATCTTCTAAATTAATATTTAATTTTTTATTTTCTTTATCATATAAATTTGAAATAAAATTAAATATATTTTTAGCGTATAAATTAGATGCTGATACCGGCAGTTTATTTAAAATATTTGCCTCCCCTAAAATTTTAACCCCATTTTTTTCAACAATTTTATCAACTTCTGTAAATACTGTATTTCCACCCTGAATAGCAGCAAGATCGTAAATTACAGAGCCTGATTGAAGATTTTTAAACATTTCCTCCTTTATGATTTTAGGCGCCTCTCTACCTGGGATTAAAGCTGTACAAATAATAATATCAATTTTTTTTAAAGTCTCACTTAAAAGTTCTTCTTGTTTTTTTTTAAAATCATCAGATGCCTCTTTTGCATAACCACCTTCTGTTTCTAAATCTTCAGATCCTTCAACAGTTAGGAATTTTCCACCTAAACTCTCAACTTGTTCTTTGGATGCCATTCTAACATCTGTTGCAAATACAATTGCACCCATTCTTTTAGCTGTTGCAATGGCTTGTAATCCTGCAACGCCTGCACCTATAACTAAAACTTTAGAAGCAGGAACTGTGCCAGCTGCAGTCATCATCATTGGGATTGCACTTTCGTACACTTGGAAAGCCTCTATCACCGCTTTATACCCCGCTAAATTTGCTTGCGATGATAAAATATCCATTGACTGAGCTCTTGTTATTCTTGGAAGTAGTTCAAGTGAAAAACAATTTATTTTTTTTAGTTTTAAATTTTCTAAATTTGCTTTATTTTGAAAAGCATTAAGCGAACCAATTAAAGTTTGGTTTTCTTTCAGAATTGACAATATTTCATCAGATGGCAAACCGAGTTGAATAATGATATCAGAGGCGTTAATAATTTCACTCTCATCGCCCACAAAGTTAACTCCTAAACTTTTATAGAGATTATCAGTAAAGCCTAAATGAGCCCCATAATCATTTGGTAATGATAAATTAAAACCTAATTCGATATATTTTTTTGCAATTACAGGTGTAACTGCAATTCTTTTTTCAATATTTTTATTTTCTGAGACTGAAGCTAAGTGCATTAATTAAAACTTTTAAACTATAATAAAAATATTGCCATTAAAACTAGAACAAGTATTACAGCCAAAGTTCCCCAAAGAACAAATTTGGTAAAATTATTCCATGTGTTTTTATGGTTTTCATTATCCATAAAACTACTTTTGTCTTGCTTTGAACTTTGGATTTGTTTTATTGATTATATAAACTCTACCTCTTCTTCTAACAAGTTTAGAATTCAAGTCTCTTTTTTTTATAGATTTAAGTGAACTTTTAATTTTCATAATTTAAATTTTGTGCCGGCAACGTCCTACTCTTCCGTGCCTTAAGACAAAGTACCATCGGCGCAGAAAGGCTTGACTTCCGAGTTCGGAATGGGATCGGGTATAACACTTTCGCAATAATTACCGGCAAGGGTGTTATACTAAAAAAAATTGTAATGTAAACAATCAAAAATTCTAATTTTTGTGGTTTTTTAAGAAATTATTTATGTATTCACTAAGTTTTTTTTTTCCAAAGATTTTATAAACCTTGTTAGACAAATTCATATTTGTCAAAGCTGAAGCATATCTTTCGCCTCTTCTTGGGGGTAAATAAGAAACTTTAGTTTTAAATAAGTTTGCAACCTCAATTATACTATAACTTTTCTTATTACTAACACTATAGTGTCTACACTTATTCAGTTTCCAAGCATGGTAACAAGCGCTTATGGTATCATCAATATGAGTAAATCTCCTTTTCTGTGTTCCTGGCTTAACTATAGTTAATGGTTTATTTTTTTTATAAAGATATTCAAAAATACCAATAACAGTCGCCATACTACCTTTTGAAATTTGATTTTTACCATAAACATTATAAAAATATAAAATTTCATATTTAAAGTTAAACCATTTTTTTAAATTTTCTAATAACTCTAAATTTTTAGCTTTGGTAAAAGCATAAGGAGATAGATCTTTATCCTTGCCGTTATTTCCAATACTAGCAGAGGTAGCAGAATAAATTAATTTAATTTTATTTTTTAAACAAAAACTGAAGACCGCATTAGTGCCTATTGAATTTGAATTTATACATTCATCCATATTTAAGAAACTTTGATAAATTCTTGCAAATTCTCCAAAATGAAAAATTGAATTAATTTTTGTTTTATTTTTTGATAAAACTTTGCTTATATCTTTTGTATCACTTTTTATATATTTCACTCTTGAATTTCTAATATGATTGTTTTTATTTCCAGAGGAATAATTATCTAAACTTATTATCTTAAGTTTAGTTTTTTTTAAAAAAAAACTAATTAAATTAGAACCAACAAAACCTGCTCCACCTGTTACAATTATTAAATTTTTTTTCATAATCAATTACGATTTTCAAAAAAATCTTTTACAGTAATCGATAAACTATTTTTCAATGATGTTTGTGCTTTCCATACCATTTTTTTTAATAAACTTATGTCTAAAAATTTTCTAGTAACTCCATCAGGTTTTGATCTATCAATCTTTATTTCAAGATTTAATTTAAAATAGTTAATTAAAAAATTTGCGTACCAATAAATTGTATGGTCTTTTCCACTGCCAATATTAATAAATGGCTCTTTTATTTTTTTATTCATTAAAAACAATACTGCTGAACTTAGATCATCAACATAAAAAAGTTCTCTTTTCGGTTTACCTGAGCCCCAAATTTTTATTATTTTGTGCCCCTTTTTTTTTGCATCTAAAATTTTTTTCAACAACGAAGGAAAAAAATGAGAATTTTTATCATGATAATTATCACCAGGTCCAAATAAATTACATGGCAGTAATGATTTATATTCAATTTTATAATTTTCACTATAATATTTACACATCATTAAACCTGAAATTTTGCTAAGGCGTAAGCATCATTGGTGGGCTCAAGACTTGAGGTTAAAAGATAATTTTCTTTTATTGGTTGCTTTGCATATTTTGGGTAAATACAACTTGACCTAAGAAAAAATAATTTTCTAACGCCAGCTAAATGGGAACCGTGAATAAGATTATTTTGAATTTCAAGATTTTCATAAATAAATTTCGCTTTATAATTTAAATTTGCATAAATACCACCTACTCTAGCAGCAGCAATAATTACTAGGTCTGGTTTTTTTTTTTTTAGAAAATTAAAAACTGCTTTTTGATTTAATAAATCAACTTTCTTTCTAATCACTGAAATAATATTTCTAAACCCAACTTCATTAAACTTTCTGCACAAGGAGGAACCAACCATACCTTTGTGTCCAGCAATGAAAAATTTTGATTTTTTATTTATTTTCATTCAATAGTTTTATCTCTTCATCAAGCATCTCATCAATTAATGAATTAAGATTATATTTTGGTTTCCATTTAAGAATTTTTCTTGCTTTCGCCGAATTTCCTAATAATGTCTCTACATCCAATGGCCTATAATATTTTTTATCTACTTCAATAATTGATTGATTTGTTTTAAGATCCACAGCATTTTCTTTAAAACCTTTACCTCGCCATTTAATTTTTATACCTAATTTACTACAAGTTTTATTTAAAAATTGTCTGACAGAATACTGTTTTCCAGTTGCAATCACATAATCATCAGGTTTTTTTTGTTGAAGTATTTTCCACATTGCTTCTACATAATCTTTGGCATGACCCCAATCTCTCTTTGCATTAAGATTACCTAAAAAAAGTTTTTTTTCTAATCCAAATTTTATTCTTACAAGACCTCTAATTATTTTTTTAGTTACAAATGTTTCTCCTCTTCTAGGGCTCTCGTGATTAAATAAAATTCCATTACATGCAAAAAGATTATAAGCTTCTCTGTAATTTTTTGTAATCCAGTGCCCATAGACTTTTGCTACACCATATGGGCTTAGTGGATAAAATTTAGTATGTTCATTTTGTGGATTGTCCTGAACTTTCCCATACATTTCAGAAGTACCGGCTTGATAAAATTTCGTTTTTTTAATTAAATTGTTAAACTTAATAGCTTCTAAAATTCTTAAAACACCCAAACCATCTGCATTTGCTGTATATTCTGGAACTTCAAACGATACGGCCACATGAGACTGAGCTGCTAAATTGTAGATTTCATCAGGCATTACAGACTTTATGATGCTTGAAACCGACAGTGTATCAGTCACATCTCCATAATGTAAAATAAATTTTTTATTTTTTTCATGAGGATCTTGATATATGTGATCAATTCTTCCAGTATTAAACGATGAAGATCTTCTTTTAACTCCATGAACAGTATATCCTTTGCTTAATAAAAAATCAGCAAGATAGGACCCATCCTGACCTGTGATTCCAAAAATTAAGGCAACTTTTTTGCTCATTTAAATTTCATATACTAAAAAATATTTCAAGGGAATATTAAAAAATACTTTTTTCAAAAAATCCTTTTGAATTTTTACTATTTTCAATAATTTTCTGTAAATTAAAATAACTATCATCAATTTCATAAAATACATCTAAAATAGGTCTATACCTATAAATTTCTATTTCATTTTTTATTCTATCAATATTTCTATACTCAAAAACAATTGTAGAAATTATAACTAATATTATTGCAATTTTATTGAATTTTTGAAAATCAATTTTCAGTTTATTTAAATATGAGGAAAATGGTATAAAAATTAAAAGAGCAATTATACAATATCCCCCATATCTTAATGATGGGTGATTGTAAAACCACTCAATAAAAATTATTATTAATAAAATATAAGATATTTTTGTATATCTATCTAATTTCTTTGTGATTACTTTATTTTTAAACTTTATGAAAAAAATACGGATTACCAAAACCATAAGCAGTATACCAAAAATAAAATCTGAAACTTTATTAAAAAAATAAGAATTAAACCAGTTCTCTACCCAATTAAAACCTTGGATATAAATCTCTGGATTTTGTACTCTGAAGTTTGGATTCGCTCCACTTTTAGACCACAATTCATACCAATTATTCATTTGATAAACTTGATTTTTACTAATTGACCATTCTAAAGTTTCAAAACAAGTAAACGATAGAGGATATAAAAGACATCCAGTATTCATGAAATAGGAAAGGATTACAAGCAAAGTAATAAGTATAAAATAAAAAAAATATTTATTAACAAATAAAAATTTGATTGTTTTTTTTAAATTTTTTTTATTTAGAACAAATAAAAATAATGGAATTAGAAAAATTATATACAGAAAGTAAAAAGCTTTAAATGAAATTATCAATCCAAATAAAATATAAAGATAATTAATATCAGATTTATCAATTATTTTTTTTTGAAAAAAATCAATCAATAAAATGAATAAAATGATAATAAGAATTTGAGCAGATCTATCTGTGCCATATTCAGATAACCTGTAAAAAAATATATTAATAAAAATTAAAGAAATTAAAGAAATATAATTTATTATGTTAATTTTTTTTTTTAGTTTTTGATAAAACAAATTATTAATAAATATTTTTTTTAATAAAATAATATTTGCAAACCCGAGAATATATAATTGAATAAAATTAAATAAATAATAATCAACTAAAGGAAGAAAAAAAAGAGAATTAATATAAAAAATTGATGATGGAGTTCTAAATCCATGATTAAATTTACCAATTCCAAAATTAGCAGACTCTTGAGTTAAATTGTAAGTATAGGCAAAGTGATAATAAGGAAAATCATCGTGATTTTTTTTAATTAAAATTGAAATAAATAGTAGTATAAAAATTATAATTAAAATTAATAATTCATTTTTAAAATTTTTATTTTCTAAATTTTTAAAATAAAAAAAAAAAAATAAGATCAAACCAAATGACAAAATAATAATATTATGTATCTTTGAGTGAGCTATAAATAAGTTGCTAACATAAGCATAAATTATTAAGAAAAATATTCCATATAATCCAGAAAAACCAATATGAATTTTTCTTTGGTTTTCATTATTTAATGCAGTAAAAAAAAGACCGTATCCTAGAATAGATAATAAAATCAATAAATACGCTGAGATAAATATAATTAAATTAGAGTACATCTTTTAATATTTATATTCTTTAATTAAAATTTGAACAACTCATAATTTATAGTTACAAAAAAGTATTTAATGTTACATAGAAAAAAATGAAAAGTTTAGATTTAAAATTCACAGCTAATTTTAATTTAATACCTATATTTTTGATATTATTTCTGCCTGTATTTATTATTCTTGGCTCAGGTATACTAAATACTGCAATCATCATCTTAGATTTTTTATTTTTAGGAACAATTATTAAAAATAGAAATATTACAATTTTTAAAAATAAATTTTTTTATTTCATCTTGGCTTTGTGGATCTATTTGTTAATCAACCTATTTTTTTTTAGTGTGAATTTTGATAATTCTTTTCTAAGATCTATTGGATTTGTTAGATTTCTCTTTTTTGTATTTGCTATAAAATACTTTTTAGAAATAGAAAATAATAAATATTATAATTTTATAATTAAAAGTTGGACATTAATCTTTCTTTTTATTTCATTTGATTTATTTTATGAATTTTATACGGGAGAGAATATTTTGGGTTTTTCCGCAGAATTGCCAGGAAGATTAGTTGGATTTCTCAAAGATGAAATGAAAATAGGTCATTTTTATTTAGCTTTCATTTTAATTACAGTGAATACGATTTCAGAATTTTTAACTCATAAAAAATCAAATAATAATATAGTTAGAAAATTTATATTTTATTTGATAGTATTATTTCTTTTTGTTGTTTCTTTTTTGATAGGAGAAAGAGCAAATTTTGTAAGAATTTTTTTAGTATTAGTTTTGTTTTTAAATATTTTTCAAAAAAATTATAAAATTAATTTATCTATAATAATTATCTGTATTGCAATATTTACTTTTATTACTCTAAATAATGAAAGATTTAAACAAAGATTTTGGATAACTTTTTTATCACCTCTAATTAACAATCCTATAAAATCATTATTCTTAAAACCCTACGGTGACCATTATGAAGCTGCATTAGAGGTGAATAAAAGAAACAAAGTATTTGGTGTAGGTTTGAGAAATTATTCAAATGAAGCAGATAAAAATATTTATGCAAAAAATCCTTCTGTTCACCCTCACCAATTATATTTTGAATTTTTAGCTGAACTTGGGTGGGTAGGTTTTTTTGTTTTTTTGTTTTTTTTCTCCTATAGTCTATATTATGGAATAATTAGTTATTTTAAATATAGAAATCCTTACAAATTCTGTGCCACATTGTTTATTTTTTCTCAAATTTTACCATTTATTCCATCTGGCAGTTTCTTCACAACATATGGGGCTGCATTATTCTGGATAAATTATGCGATCTTAATAACAAATAAAAAAATTAACTTTTTTTTTTTAACAAAAAGTAACAACTTAGATAAGTCACTATATTAATTAGGATTATAACTATTAATATTTTTGTTTTACTATAAAACAACGCACCAATACAAAAAACTGATAAATTATATAAATTTATTGACATTGAAGCTATTAGATTTGCGTTTTTACTTAATATTTCAAAATTAGAGTCTAAAAAGAGATAATATATTTTTTGATGTAAATGTAAATTATCGGGACGTAGTGGATTTAAATTCGATATTCTTTTTCGAAATATAGAAAATAAATTTTCAAATGCTGGATACCATAAAATTAAAGCAATAAAATAAGGTGAAATTAAAGAATTCTGATTATTAAATATTATTAACAAATATCCAATAACAAATCCTAAAAGATATGATCCAGAGTCACCAATATAAATAATATTTAAGAAATTTAATATCAGTAAAAAAGAGATCAAAATTAAAATCAATATTAATTGATCGTTGACTATATAAATTTCTGGTAATTGACTTACATGCAATATTGGCAATAAACCTACAAAGTAGTATCCAAGATTTAATCCATCTAGCCCATCAATAAAATTTGATCCGTTGATTAAAACAAGAAAGCAAGCTGTAATAAAAAAAATATTAAAGTATTCATGAGACAAAAAATAATTTAAATAAATATTTCTAAGATCTAAAATTTGTAAATTTGAAAAATAAACAAAACTAATAATTATTAAAAATTGAATAAATAATCTAGTTTTAGGTGAATGTAATTTATCGATATCTGAAAATATTCCTAATAGTAATAAAAAAAAACAATATAATAAAAATAAATTCTCAAATAGTTCCATGTAAATAATTAAATAACTGAAAATTATAACTCCACCAATTAACGGAATTGATTCTTTTCCGGCAAATCTTTGGTGCTTTTCATAAAATTTACTTTTTAAATTTTTAAAAAAAAACTTAATAATAAAAAAAATAATAATTAGAATAAATAGCGTTTCTAAATGTATCATTTTTTTTTAAGATAATTTAAAGATAATCTTACAAGATATATCAAAGATTTAAAAAAATTTTTTTTTTCATAAATATTATATACTTTAAATCCATCTTTTAACTTTTGAAAATTAGATTTTGATAGAGAATTTTTTCTACTTGTCCATCTTGTCAATATTTGGTTTAATCCATGTATTCTAAAACCATTTTTGGATATTTTTAACCAAACAACATAATCTTCTTTTGTTTTAATATCTGGGAACGGATATCTATTTATTAATTTTCTCTCAACAACTACTGTTGACATTCCTATATCACACGATTTTACTAAATCGTAATAATCCATATCTTTTGCAATTCGTTTACTCAGAAAGTTATTATGAATATCAAAAATTCCATAACTAGTATGACATATTTTAACATTATTTTTTTTCATAAAATTTATTTGATTTAAAAGTTTATTTTTATTCCAAAAATCATCACTATCTAAAAAGGCTATATATTTGCCTTTAGCAACCAAAATCCCTCTATTTCTTGATAATCCTGGACCAATGTTCCTTTTATTAAAAATATATTTTATATACTTACTGTTAAATTTTTTTTTGGTTTCTAAGATCTCGTGCTTTTTATCTGGATTGTCGTTAATTATAATTATTTCAATATTTTTATATGTCTGATCAAGCACCGATTTTATTGCTCTTTTTAAAAGATTTGTTTCATCAAAAAAGGGTATGATAACAGAGGTTTCTTTATTCATTAAGCTCTTTAATAATTACTTCAGTTTGTTTCTTTAATTTAAATCTTTTACCTAATTTCACTAAACATTTTTTTTTATTTAGAAATTCTTTTTTATTTAATATGATATTTTCTAATTTCTTGGTAAGAACAGTTTCATTTAAATCTGATTCTTTTATGATCCAGCAACAATTTTTATGTTTATAATATTGTGCATTTTCCATTTGATGATTATTAGACGAATTTGTGATTGGAATAGTTATAAAAGGTATATTTAAAGCTATCAATTCAAATAACGTAGATGCACCAGCTCTAGTAATGCACAAATTAGTTTCTCTTAGTATTTTAATCATGCTTGACTCGTAAGAAAAAACTTTATTTACAACTTTATATTTTTTGTAAAATTTTTTTAAATAATTAATATTTGATTTTTTTGTTTGATGAAATATTTTAATTTTTTTGATTTTTGAAATTGATGCTATAGCTTTATGAATTCTATTATCAAATATTTTTGCTCCTTGACTTCCTCCAATTACCAAAATTGTGAAAAAATTTTTTGATTTATGTTTCTTGTTATAGAAAATTTTTCTTATTATGGGGGATATCAAAAAGATCTTATTAATATAATGTTTTGGGATTTTTTTAATTTTTTTTGAATGACAAAATATTTTGGTGCAATAAGGTAAAAAAAAATTATTAGCTTTTCCTATTATAGTGTTTGGTTCATATAAGTATAATTTAATTCTTAATAAAAAAGCTGCCAAACATAATGGTAGAGTTGAATAACCTCCAGTTGATAAAACAATATTAATTTTTCTTTTTTTCATAAAAATTATTGACTGAAATGTGAGTTTAAAAATAAGTAAAATTTTAAGTGGAAATAAAAAATAATTATTAAAAAGCTTTGGAGTATCAATTATCTTTAGAACTTTAATGTTTTTATCTAAATAATTTATACCTCTCTTATCTGATATAAGGTGTGTATTAAACTTTTTCGAAATTATATCAAAAAAATAAGTTGCAGGCATTACATGCCCTCCGGAACCACCAGTTGCTATTAATATATTTTTATTCAATTTATTTTAAAATTTTAATTTCTTTTTCTAACCTAATACCATATTTATCAAATACAGCGTTTGATACATGGTCGATCAATTTGCTCATATCAGTAAATGAGGCGTTACCCCTGTTAATAAAAAAATTTTTATGCTTTTTTGAAATACATGCATCACCATACGCTAAATTTTCAGGCACAGAGTCATTAATTAGTTCCCAAACTTTTTTATTTGTTTCTTTGAGAGGATTTTTAAATGTGCTTCCACAGGTTTTGATTCTGCTTGGCTGACTGTTTTTTTTTTCTAAGATAATTCTATCAATTTCCTTCTTAATTTCTTTGTGGTTGCTTTTTTTTCCTTTAAAAGATGCACTCAAAAATATTAAATCTTCTGATAAATCATTAGCTCTATAATCAAAAATAATATCCTTTGCATAGATAGTTTTGATATTTCCAATTCTATCAATGGCTTGGACTGACAAAAGATTTAGTCTTATCTCTTTACCAAAACAACCTGCATTCATTTTTATTGCACCACCCACTGTACCCGGTATTCCTGATAAATACTCGAAGCCACTTATATTATTCATCATTGCAAAATTAGATAAAGACCTATCTAAAACAGCACTACCTGAAATTATGATATTTTCATTTAGTAAACTAATGTTACTAAAATCTTTGGCTAATTGTAAAACAATGCCATCAAAAAACTTATCAGAAATCAATGTATTAGAACCAGCACCAAGAACAAAAATTTTTTCTTTATTATCAATTTTTTTTAAAAATCTTATCAATTCATCTAAATTTTCAGCTTTAAAAAAAACTTTTGCTTTTCCACCTATATTAAACCAACTTTTATTTTTTAAGTTTTTATTAAAGACTAAATTTTTTTTAAAATCTTTTAATAATTTTTCTAATTCTTCTATTTTCATTTTATTTGCGTTGGTATTTCCCACAACCAATTTGAAATATTCCCTGCACCCATTCCAACAATAATTTTTTTACCATACATAATATTTCTTAAATATTTAAATAATTGCATCTTACTATCAACTAAAAATAATTTCACGTTAGAATTTTTTGAAATTTCGTATGCAAACTTTTTAATATTGAAATTTTTTATATTCTTTTCTCCTGCACGATACACAGGACATAGTATTACAGTGTCAGCTTCTCTGAAAGATTTTGAAAACTCTTTTTTTAGATCTTTTAATCTTGAAACTCTGTGAGGTTCAAATATACAAATTTTTTCATAATCTTTATAAACATTTTTTATTCCATCTAATAAAGCTTTAATTTCAGTAGGATGATGAGCATAATCATCATAAAAATGTATATTTTTATAACTGAAAACTTTTATAAATCTTCTATGTACACCTTGAAAATTTTTTAATGCTGATTTTATGATTGATATTGAAATCCCTATTTCATAGGCAATTGCAAAAGCAGCTGTACAATTTCTAACATTATGCAAACCTAAAAGTGGTGTGGTAATATTTTTTATTGAAAAATTTTTTTTTTTAAAATCATTAATCAATAAATCAAATTTTGTTTTGTCTCTATACTCAATGATATTTTTTATTAAATAATTTGACTTCTTATTAAGTCCATAAGTATAACAGTTTAAATTGTTAAAATTTTTTAGAATTTCATAGTTTATTTTATCATCTATACATATAAAAGTTTTTCCAAATGGTGGTGTTTTATCTATAAATTTTTTGAAATATTTCTTTAAATTTTTAATAGATTTATAAAAATCCATGTGCTCACGATCAATATTTGTGACAATCGAATATGTGGGTTTTATATCCAAAAAACTACCATCTGACTCATCGGCTTCAACAATAGACCATGAACTTCCTCCTAATTTAGCAGAAGTTTTTATCGAATTAATTACACCTCCGTTTACAATTGTTGGATCAATTGATGATTTGTCAAATATTGTTGAAATGATTGAGGTAGTTGTTGTTTTGCCGTGTGAACCTGTTACCACAATATTTTTCATTAAAGACAAAACATGCCCCAACATTTTACCTCTTTTATAAATTGGAATATTTTTTTTTTTTGCCTCAATAAGTTCAGGATTATTTTTTTTTATAGCTGATGATATTATAACAATAGTTGCATTTTGAATGTTTTGTTTTTTTTGATCAAGAAAACATTTGATTTTATTTTTTTTTAATCTTTCTATATTTTGATTGAAGTTAATATCACTACCCTGGACATTAAAACCTTGTTTCATCATTATTAAAGCCAAACTGCTCATTCCAATACCGCCTATACCTATTAAATGAATTATTTCATTTTTTGCTAATTTAATTTTCATATTAATAAAAATAGTTTTTTGATAATAAACTTATAGAATAACTCATTTTAAATTTTGGTTAATATTTTATCTAGGCTATTAACTGTGTTGGTATATGTAAACTTTTTTAAACTTTTTTTCGATTTAGATACCTTGTTATATAAAATTTTTCTATTTTGAATAAAAAAATTAATTTTTTTTAATAGATCAAAATGATCTCTTAACTTAAATAGTAAACCATACTTGCCTGAACGTAAGAGTTCTCGTGTGCCTCCAGGACAGTCTGATGCAATAATTGGAATATTATAATTCATTGCTTCAACTATTACATTCGGCATACCCTCAAAAACAGCAGTATGAATCAATAAATCAGCATCTTTATAAATTTTTTGTTTATTTTTTTCATGACCTTTTAAAAATATAACTTTTTGAAGTTTATTTTTAAAAATAAATTTTTTTAACTCATCTTTTTGTTCACCATCACCATAAATTTTCAAATTAAAAGAATTAAATTTCAATAATTTGATTGCTTTTATAAGCGTAAAATAATCTTTTTGTTTTGATAATCTTCCAACAGAAATTATATTGTAAAATTTTTTTAACTTAAATTTTTTTACAGAATTAACATTTTTTATTGATCCAGAATAAATAACTTTTGAGTTTAAACCAAATTTTTTTAGTTCAGATGTTGTGGATTTAGAATTGGTAAGTATCAGATCGGCTTTTTTATATGTTATTTTTAATAACAATTTGACTATCTTATTTTTTATATAAGATATTAAATTAAAAAAAATATCTAATTCTTTTATTGAGGTTCTTTCAAATAATATAATTTTTAAATCATTAATTTTTCGTAAAAAAAATATAGTAAGAACATTTGAGTAATGAATATTTGAAATAAAAATATTTTTTTTAAAATTTCTAGTTTCTTTTGATATTAACTTTCGTATCTTAAAAAAACAAAAAAATGTCTGAAACATTTTTATTTTATTGTTTATTTGATGATACTTAACATGTTTAGGTAAAATATTTTTATACTGTGAGTTTCCTAAAAATATTATGTTAATATGAAATTTTTTTAGGTTTAAGTTTCTTAAAAATGTATAAACAGCATTTCCTGCACCACCAAAATTAAATTTCGAAATAAAAAAAAAAATGTTAATTTTGTTTTTCATTTATCAATTGATTTAAAATTTTATAATGGTTGAATATTGTAAATTCTTTAATTTTTTTTTTATATGATATTTTTTTTGATAATATCACTTGATCTTTACAATTTTCCATTTCACTGAATATTTTAATAAAACTATCAATCTTATTTGACTCAAATAAAAAACCATTTTTTCCATTTTCCAAAAGCTCACATGGGCTATTTGGACAATCGCTAGAAATTATAGTTTTATTCATATATCCTGCTTCAACTAAAACAAATCCTGGATCTTCCCAAAGAGATGTCAAAATCAATGCTTTTGAATTTTTTAAATAATCATAAATATTATCTTTAAATCCTGTCAGAAAAACTTTTTTTTCTAAATTATATTTTTTTATATCTTGAATTAATTGGTTTTTTTCTTCTCCTTCTCCAACTATACATAAATTGTAACTTGTGTATATTTTTTGTAATTCATAAAATGCTTTAATCAAAAATCTAAAGTTTTTTTGTTTTGTAAGTCTACCAATTGAAATTACCGTATTTTCTTTTGAAATTTTTTTTTCAATAATATTTTTTTCAGCTTTTTTTTTTTCA
>Ga0209653_1000823_pt1 | contig 26481 bp, 17 predicted proteins | sample SaaInl6LU_22_DNA_FD_184644 | JGI IMG/M metagenome (GOLD analysis project Ga0209653, IMG submission 184644) | Marine microbial communities from expanding oxygen minimum zones in the Saanich Inlet - ESP_116LU_22_DNA (SPAdes) (version 2) | ecosystem: Environmental > Aquatic > Marine > Intertidal...
CAGGGATTACCTTTGTTACCGCTTTAGCTGCACCAGTAGCTGCTGGAATGATGTTCAGTAAAGCTGAACGACCTCCTCTAAAGTCTTTTCTAGAAGGACCATCGACGGTCATTTGTGTTGCCGTAGTTGCGTGCACAGTGGTCATTAATGCCTCCTCAATTCCGAAGTTGTCGTTAAGAACTTTAGCTAAAGGAGCTAAACAGTTGGTAGTACAAGACGCGTTTGACACGATCGTGTCTGTTGCTTTTACTTCATTGTGATTTACTCCCATTACAAACATCGGAGCATCTTTTGATGGAGCAGAGATTACTACTTTCTTAGCACCTCCCTCGATGTGCTGTTGTGCCATATCAAGAGTGGTAAAAATACCTGTACACTCGGCAACTACAGTCGCTCCTACTTCATCCCACTTTAAGTTACGTGGATCTCTCTCTGCAGTTATTCTAACCACATTTCCATTAACGATTAATTGATCGCCAGAGATTTCAACGGTTCCTTTAAAGTTACCGTGTACCGAATCGTATTTTAATAGATAGGCTAAGTGGTCTAATTCTAATAAATCATTGATCGCTACAATTTCGATATCGTCTCTCTGTGCTGCTGCACGGAAAACCATACGTCCAATACGACCAAATCCGTTAATACCTACTTTCAACTTTCCCATTTTATTATTATTTGATGATTATTAATTAATTAAAAACTCATGATATCAGATACCCGAACTAATTCTTCATCAATCGGGGTTAACCCGCTGATGGCATAATCAATAGGAGTTAATACCATTTTATTATTTTCAACACCAATCATGCAATTGGTTTTTCCTTCTATTAACGATTCTACTGCCTTCACCCCCATTCTAGACGCTAAGACACGATCAAAACAAGTCGGTGAACCACCTCTTTGCATATGCCCTAAAACAGAAACTCGTACATCATAGATCGGTAGGTATTTTTCAACGTATTCTTTTAGTTCAAAAACGTTTTTTCCAGTTTTATCTCCTTCAGCTACAACAACAATACTTGACGATTTTCCTGACTCCTTACTATGCTTTAAAGATTCGAGCATACGATCAAGTCCTAGATTCTGTTCAGGAATCAAGATTTCTTCTGCACCAGCTCCTACACCACTATTTAAGGCTACTAAACCAACATCGCGACCCATTACCTCAACAAAAAAGAGGCGATTGTGAGAACTCGCGGTGTCACGAATTTTATCAATAGCTTCTACCACGGTATTGATCGCTGTATCGAAACCAATCGTGTAATCGGTTCCTAAAATATCGTTGTCTATAGTTCCGGGAATTCCCATTACGGGAAAGCCAAACTCTTCGTTTAATTTTTGAGCTCCTGTTAGAGAACCATTACCACCGATAACAACAAGAGCATCCATAGCCACTTTTTTTATGTTATCATAAGCTTTTTTTCGACCCTCTGGAGTTCTAAAGTCTTCACAACGTGCCGACTTAAGAATCGTACCCCCTTTTTGAATTATATTATTCACAGAGCGAGCATTAAACTCTTCAAAATCTCCGTCAATTAAACCTTGATATCCTCGATACACAGCGGTGCATTCGAGGCCGTGAAATGCTGAAGTTCGAACTACCGAACGAATAGCTGCATTCATCCCTGGAGAATCCCCTCCTGAGGTCAGTACTCCAATTCTTTTGATTGATTGATTCATAGTTTTGTCGCGCCAAATCTAATTAAATCTGTTAATTAATCCGCTTGATTCGCTGATTTTAATACTCTTCGAATTAAATCTTTGAAGTTTTCAAAATCGACTTGATAACTAAGACCTAAGCCTTGAGTGTAACCCTGAGCACCTACAAACACTTGGCTTAATGTATTTTCTCTATTAAAGATCTTGGCGCTCAAGGTACCTTCTTCATTCAAAATAACTTGTAATTCTACGTCTCCGGCGACCACTGTTTCTGTTACACCTCCAACAGGAACCCCTAATTTTCCATTAAATAAAACACGTTTTCCAAGCTTGGTGCTCACTGTTACACCAATACGATCTTCTATATCTACATTGGATTGTGGACTAGTAAACCCTTGCTCATAAGAAAGACCCAAATCAAAAGACTCTGATTCACCAAGTACACGATCTAACAATCCTGAAGCAGATTGCATTAAATTACCAGTGAGAACTCCCTGTGAAATTCCCATTTGATCATTCACAAAGCTACCTTGAGCTAACAGAAAGAAAACATTTCTTTCGAGTGTAGATTGATCTCTTAACCGATACTCTATCTCACTTCGTATTACTGAACTTAGATTGGGAAAATTGATTCCAAAATCGATCTGGGGTTGCAAAATAGCTCCCCCTAAACGAATAGAAACATCGGTATTCACCGGCCTTGGATAACTACTTGAATTTAACAAAGGGGCCGGATTTGCACTCAGACGATAAAGAGCTGTCAAGTTCAATTGAGCATTGTAAGGATCTCCTTGCCAAGTAATGGTACCTCCCGGTTGTAAATCAAAATCCTTATCGATTAGTCCTCCAAATCGATAATTGAAATTACCTGAACTAACAGCGTAATCTCCAAACATCGAGAACTCACCATCTATCAGACGCATGAGAAGAAGTCCTGTTCCGCTGCCCTTTAACTCGGTCCCAGATATCTGGTCCACTAAAACAGTTACCTCAGCTTCAGGTGTAATTTCTAAGTCAAAATCTAATGTAATCGTAGAGGATGAATTTTGACGAATTAGTTCTTCTTCTTTTTCCTTAGTCTCCTCGCTTATAAAACGTATGTAGTCATCTGTAAAATCAGTCGTTTCTGTTTCTAGAGGAATCTGTATTTCTGTTCCCGCAAACGTTTTTGCCTTCACACTTATCACAGGAGAATTAAATGGACCTTTAAAACTAGCAGTACCCGTCACAAAACCTTTTCCATAATATAGCGATCCTTCTTTATATGGTGTATTTAGCATCAATGAAGGTTCATCCCCTGTATCTATAGCAAGGTTCAAACTATAATCTTTAAAATAGCTGTGGTCGATGGAGCCCATTAGGCGTGTTTTCGTTATTCCCTGGGAGTCACTGAGAATAATGTCATTAAATTGAATCGCTTGTTCTGTTATCTCAATAGTCGCTTCTGGATTAAACGAATAATCCATTCCTAAATAAGGAAATCGAATACCTCCATCGGCGATATTTAAATGGGCAGATAGTTGTGCTTCTTTCAGATTTCCCAATAAAGTTATAGGACCTGTAAATGTACCTTTTAATGAATCAAAAACCGAAGTACCAATGGTAGATAACGGCGCTAATGGCATACTGTCAAACTCGCCTTTCAAATTGGTTAAAAGTTGGTCTTCTTTTGATTCTAATACCCCTTCAATCTCAAAAAAAGCTTGACTTCCTTTTCGAAGATCAAATTTGAGATCAAACTCATCTCCTCCTTCGTTTCCCAGGATTGTGCCATTTAAGAATCCAAGATTTGCGCCATTGATCGAAAACTCTTCAACCCCCATATTAAATAAGGGGCTCAGCTTTCCTTGTTTGTTCGACAACCTAAAGGTTCCTGTAGTTAGTCCAGAAAGTTCGAGGTTCCTTACATCGGGAGTTATTGATGCTAGTGGCACAAACTCCGAAGTGAAATCAAAATCGTAATTATCTTCATCTCTGTAATCAAGGGTAAATTGCAGATTACCACCTGCCCTTCTATTCAAAACTATTTCTGAAGATCGTAAGGTTTGATTATTTAAGTCAATGACGACTTGAGGATTTTCAATAAGCTGCCAATCTGCGCCTTTAAGCGTAAAGTCTGTATTGCTAAAATCAAAGGCATAAACGCCTTTTGAAGGTCTTTCTACTCGAGCTCTAAGATCTAATCGATCTGAAAAACGATTCAGCGATGTGAACGAAAAAATACCCTCAGTATCGGTAAGAACTAAACGAACATCTTTAATGTTTAAAAGGGGGTTCGAAAAGCGATCGGCTTGAATATTTAAAGTACCTCCCGTATTTCCTTCTATTTTGAAAGCCTCCATCAGTGTAGTTTGGTATCTTACAGAGGAAAGCGAAAGCGATGTTTTGTAGTAATCAGGTCGGTAATCTAGAAATCCACTAATCGTAGGAATACTCAAAGACTGTTTAAACAGTTCACTCCATGAATCTCCAGTATCGATATCTGCTCTTAAAACAAGATCTTCAGGAAGTTTGAAATCTTTTAAAGTGGACCAATCAATCAAATGGTAGTTCCCTCGAAGAGATCCATTGATCAAATCTGTTGATTGAAACTGGATTTGGTGGGTATCATTATTGATGAGTGATGCACCGAATTGAAAAGAACCTAAGGCAATAGATTGACCTTTAGGAGTCTTTGCTGAGATTCCCAACGAAGAAATACTTCCTTGAATATCTGAAAATTTAGTGCCCCATAGCTCTGTTTCTATCCGACCATTAAGAAGAACCTCTAGATAACTACGATTAAAAACCGAGGTGTCGAAACCATTTAAGGTCAAAACCGATTTTGATCGAAAACCAGAAGATAAGTCTAGATAACCCTCCCAAAGAAAAGAGGTTTTTGGGTATCGACTACTTAGTCGGCCAGTAAAGAGAGTAGATTTTAAAGATCCTTTTAGCGCGATATCATGTAACTGATAAGAATTTGAAAATACATCTTCGATGAAGCCATCCACACTCCAAAAATTCCCAGTACTCGATTTTTGAAGAACGGCTTGCCCTGTTAAGGTTTCTTTGGCACCCGCTCTAATCAAATAAAGGGGGTAGTTATCAAGGTCTGCAACCACCCTCTCGTCCCTTATATTTTTCGTGTACTGCAGATTTACTTTTGACTGATCCCAAAGACCAACAACATCAATTTCCGTAGAGTCCTTGATCGAGGACCAACGAATTAATCCATTAAACTGACTATCCTTTAAGTCTGGGTTACCCAAAAAGGAGGTTCTTTTAGGTGCAAGTTGTCTAGCCAGAGTTTTCACCTCTAGTTTCGCATTCGTAAGACTTAATTCTCGAATATCTATACCATTATTTGTAGATAGATCTAAGGAAACCTCTGCGTTTGAACCTCCAAGTTCCACATAGGCACGGTTTAAACTGATATAATCAGAGTTTGCCTGAACTTCCCCTTGAACGTACATGGAACTTTCAGTTTGCACAGTCGGGATTATTGCTTTCATGAGTTCGGGACTAATGAAAGAAGGAGCCATTTCTGCAGATATATTGAAAGGATTTGTCTGAACACCTACCCATGGCAAATTCAGTTCGTCCTTAGAAGTTCTGAGATTTAAATCCAGTGCTTCCCATCTTCCTCCTACTTGTCTAATTCTTGCGGATAAGGCTGAAGAACCTAATATTGGTACATCCTTGATCGAAGTTGTCACCTTTCCTGAAAAAAGTCCATTAAAACGTTTTAAATCTTCAACCACCAATTGATTTACATCTACCTTAACAGGGATTGTACCACGATTTTCATCGAGGTATCGAACACTAAGATTTCTAGCCTCAATTCGTTTTGAACTCCAATCTTTCTGTTGATTGGCATTCGAAGGTAAAGCTTCAAGGAAACGATTCAATGTCGCGACAGAGTCACCTTTAGGTATGCGGTAGTACAATACCGAGGCACCTACCCTGTAATTGCCTCCTTTACTCGACGACCAATCAGAGAGAGACAGAAGTGATGCACGAATCGAACTTATGTAGAGTAAAGTATCTCCCCTATTATCTTCAAAATAAAGATCGGTTAATTGGGAATTGAGTTCTAAGGGATTTACACGCACACCACCCACATTCGCTTCTAACCCAAATTCTTGAGTAAGTTGTTTTACAAGGCGTTTTGCTACATAGGTTTGAACGGGAGTAAGCGATCCAATAATGGTCAAACCAAAAAGAAAAAGACCTAAAGCCAATATAATCTTAACACCCAAAGAGAGTCGTTTTCGAATTGGAGTTAAGCCGTTATCTTTGTTTAACATATGACTTTGAAAAAAGAGCCTTTAATTTTAGCTATTGAGTCTTCTTGCGATGACACCTCTGCTGCCGTAATGCAAGGTAGAAGAGTTTTATCAAACGTGGTCAATACTCAAGAAATTCATGAAAGTTACGGTGGTGTAGTACCAGAATTAGCCTCAAGGGCACATCAAAAAAGTATCGTACCTGTCATACACCGGGCACTCTCAGAGGCAAATATCGAAAAAAAGGAGCTTGATGCCATCGCTTACACACGCGGTCCAGGGTTACTGGGCTCCCTACTAGTAGGCGGTTCATTTGCTAAATCACTTTCGATTGCTTTAGACATTCCACTCATTGATGTCAATCATATGCAGGCCCATATTCTTGCGCATTTTATCGAAGATCCCCGCCAAGATGTTCCAGACTTTCCATTACTAAGTTTGACCGTTAGCGGCGGCCATACTCAACTGGTCCTCGTAAAGGATTATTTCGAACTAGAAGTATTAGGGGAAACTTTAGACGATGCTGTCGGAGAGTGCTTTGATAAAAGTGCAAAATTGTTGGGATTTGATTACCCTGGAGGGCCTCAGATTGATCATTGGGCTCAGCAAGGAAATCCAAAAGCCTTCGAATTTGGTTTACCAAAGGTTCCCAATCTCGACTTTAGTTTTAGCGGCCTAAAAACTGGAATCGCAAGAGTCATTCAGCAAGGTGTTCGTAATGATTCCGAATTTATTATCAACAATAAGGCAGACTTATGTGCAAGTATTCAAGAAGCCATCATAGAAGTTCTTCAAAAGAAACTACTCAAGGCTCTAAAAACCACTGGGGTAAAACACCTTGTTCTTTCTGGAGGAGTCGCAGCTAACAGCGGTATTAGAAATCGTCTCAAAGAACTTTCTAACAAGCACCATTTCAAATTACACTTACCACCATTTGAATATTGTACGGATAATGCAGCAATGATTGGAATTGTGGGTGCATTAAAATTTAAAAGAGGTGATTACAGTGAACTATCTCATTCCTCAACTGCTCGTTATAACCTAAGCCAACTATGAGTCAACGTTTCTATGATCCAACGCTAGACAAACATTCAACGTTCTGTAATTTAGATGCTATTCAGAGTGGACACTTGTGTAAAGTTCTTAGAAAGTCGGTGGGCGATCGAGTAGAAATCACTAATGGTAAGGGTGATCTATTTTCAGCAACCATAAGTCTTGCACATCCAAAAAAATCAGAATTAAGCCTCTCCTACCTACTGAGTGAAGATCCTAACGAAAATCAAATTACCATTGCTATGGCACTTCCCAAATCTATGGATCGTTTCGAGTGGTTTATCGAAAAAGCAACTGAGATCGGCATCGCAAGAATCATTCCATTAACTAGTCGATTCTCTGAACGAAAAAATTTAAATAAAGAGCGAGCAGAGCGCATCTTAGATAGTGCCTTCAAGCAATCGTTGCGACTTTACCGACCGATTTTAGATGAATTAACTCCCGTCCAAACACTTTTTGAAAAGGAAGAAGCTTGGGATCAGAAGTTTATTGGTCATTGTTATCCGGGAGATAAAACAGACCTGATAGCACTCTGTGATTCAAAAAAAAGTAAATTGATGCTTATTGGGCCTGAAGGAGATTTTAGCGAGGAAGAAGTAAGCAAGGCACTAGATTTAGGATACAAAGAAGTATCTCTAGGATCTAGTAGACTGCGAACAGAAACAGCAGGTTTAATGGCCCTAGCACGAATGATTTTGAAGAATTAATCTATGAATAATACAACCTACCAAGCGCTTATTAAATGGACCAGTACGCTACTAATTGGAGGCGTCATCATTTATCTTCTCTACAACCTTGCATCTGTAATTTTATATCTAATCTTAGCGGGAGTACTTGCTTTACTTGGCAAACCAGTGGTTTCTTTTTTTCATGAAAAACTATCCATCCCGACGAGTTTAGCAGTGGTTTTAACTATTCTTCTTCAAATTACCGTCGTTTTAGGATTTGCCGGTCTTATCATTCCGGTAGTTATTACTCAAGGCGAGAATCTCTCGTTGCTTGATATAGACAGTTTAGAGCAAAACATAACCGATTCTCTAAGTCTACTCAGTGATACCATCGCAAGACACGTTCCACAATTAAAAAACTATCTGAATGAATTATCTATAGAGAATCAGTTTATAGATAGTGTTGATTTAAATTTCATTCCTAATCTTCTAAGTGGTGTTTTGGATACTCTCGGAGCACTCAGCATAGGTTTTTTCTCTGTGGTTTTCATCACCTTCTTCTTTCTGAAAGATCAGAAATTACTGCAGCGTGGAATCCTAGTTTTCATTCCTGATAATAAGGAGGAAAAGGCCGTCAACTCCTTTGGTAAAATCAGCTACCTATTATCACGTTATTTTTCTGGTATTCTTCTACAGTTAATCATCCTTTTTATTGTGTATAGCATCACCCTTCTCATCGGAGGTATAGAGAATGCAATAATAATCGCCCTCCTCTGTGCAATATTCAATATCATACCCTATGTAGGGCCATTGATCGGAGGAACTCTCATGCTACTTCTTACATTGATCAGTTATTTAGAGGTTGATTTTTATCATGTTGCTCTACCTAAATTAGCTTACGTAGCAGCAGGGATTATTATCGGTCAACTCATCGATAATTTCTTTTCACAACCTTACATTTATGCAAAGAGTGTAAAATCACATCCGCTAGAAATATTCCTGGTAATCCTTTGCGCAGGATCTCTTTTCGGAATTTTAGGGATGGTAGTTGCCGTGCCAGCCTATACCGTGATAAAAGTAATCTTGAGTGTTTTTTTTGCAGAACATCCGACTGTTATCAAACTAACGAAGGGGTTATGACCGAAATCGTCTCAGAGGACGCATGGGAATTTATAAGGACGTATCAACCTTCAAATTGTGAAGAGTTACTCTTTAAGCCTCAGTTATTCGATGGGGTAACCAATGAATTTTTAGTCAAACAAATAAGTGGAAGAAGCTGGGCTCGCTTAAAGGCTCCATTTCTACTCGAACACAAAGATTACTTATTCGGTCCCAAACTTTCCTTAGAACAGTGTAGTTCTTCATTTACCGCTGCGTTTAAAGCGAAAAGACTATTGCATTTTCTTAATTCGCTTGATACAGGTGTCGATCTCACCACAGGTTTAGGCATGGACAGTTTTTTCTTAGGTAAGCATTTTAAATCGTTTACTTCCATAGAGTATCAAGATGATTTAATCGAATTACTTAAGCACAACAATCGTGTTCTAAATTCCACCAACGAAATTATTCTAGCAAGAGCCGAAGATTATATAAAGCATATATCCGCTGTTGACTTTATCTATATCGATCCTGCAAGACGAGGGCCTAAAGGAGAAAAAACGGTAGCATGGGAAAACTGCACCCCTAACCTTCTCGAACTTTTACCTAAACTATTAGAAAAGGCAAGCTCTGTGGCTATTAAAGCTTCTCCCCTTATAGATATTACCGAAAGTCTAAGACAATTTAAAGGAGCCTGTGCAGCTATAGATATAATCAGTGTAAGAAATGAGGTTAAAGAGCTTTTATTCTGGCTATCACCATCAAACCATACGGAAATAGAAAACGTTCCAATACATCATTTCAATCTCACTAGTGAAAAAGAACAACAGTACACCACTACATTATCTGAAATCAAGAATGCTGAACTAAAAATTAGCCATCAGCCACTGAAATATCTTTATGATCCTTCTCCCAGTTTTTTAAAAACCCGAGCTTTTCGTGTGCTTTGCAATGACAACCCCAATCTTTACCAATTAGGAAATTCAAGTCTACTTACCTCAGATGTTGAATTAATCGACTTTCAAGGCAGGTGTTTTCTAATGAAAGAAACACTATTACACAATAAAAAAATGCTGTCTGATGTCAAGAAAAAGGCCTTTAGTGTGATCAGTAAGTACTCGAAAATTAGAGCCGATGCATTTAAAAAAACTTGGCAACTCAAAGAAAGTAGCAAACATTTCCTTATTCTTGTGGGCCTAGACAAAGTAACAGTATTGCACTGCGAAAAGATCAATAAAACTACAAAAAGCGAGTGTTCATGACCTTAAGTGACGATATACAAATAGTACTTATCATTGCCGGATGTGCTCTGGCACTAGTGATCATATATAGGCTATTAAAACTTCTTTTAACGCCTCTTAGAATCTTAGTTCGAATCTTACTATCACTTATAGTTCTTGCTATTGCAGCATACTTTGTTGGCGATTACTTCGGCTATGATTTAGCAGAACTGCTCTTTGATTTCCTAGAGAAGGAGAATAAGCTCTCTCTAAAAGACAATATTTCATTGTAAAAAGTGTATTGTACAATTAGGTCTAATATCCTACTTTTGCAATCCTAATTAATGGTCGCGTAGCTCAGCTGGATAGAGCATCTGCCTTCTAAGCAGACGGTCATAGGTTCGAATCCTATCGCGATCACTTAAGGATCAAGGAGGGTTACCATTTGGTAGCCCTTTTTTTATACCAAGTTTCGAGGTAAGCTAGCTTGCAAGAGGAAGTGGTGTAAAAAAACTAAGGGCTGTGTAACAGCAGCTTTTTTTGATTTAGACTACGGAGCGTAAAAGGAAAACCGAAGGTAATCTTATCGCGATCACTTAAGAATCAAGGAGGGTTACCATTTGGTAGCCCTTTTTTTTATATCCTATTGCAACACAAGTTAAATTGCCAAAATTAAAGCCAATCCTTTATTTACTATAATTCACTGAAATGCATAAAAAAAGGGATGAAGCTCTAAAAGCAACATCCCTAATTTTGTCGGGGTGGCAGGATTCGAACCTGCGACCTCCTGCTCCCAAAGCAGGCGCGATGACCGGGCTACGCTACACCCCGAAAGTTTGTGCGGAGAGACTGGGACTCGAACCCAGGCAGCACTTACGCGCTGACAGATTAGCAATCTGCTCCGTTACCACTCCGGCACCTCTCCAATCTGATTTAACCTTTGGTATAAAGGTGGGCGCAAAAATATTGTTTAAGGTCGATTCTAACAAGAAAAAAAGAGAGAAATTTCACTATTCTGGATATTCTACTCGAACATGATAGATATTGGTCAGTTTTTTCTTGAGAACAGCCTTAATAATTTCGATTTCTTTGAGAGTAATCGTTGCGGCCGAGTACTGTCCACCTTCCAATTGCCCAGAGATAATTCGCTCCACAAATTGATCTAAAGTTGGGTAATCGGGTTGTTTCAAACTCTTGCTAGCAGCCTCTACGGCATCACACATCATAAGAATCGCTGTTTCCTTTGAAAAAGGAATCGGTCCTGGATATCTAAAGTCCTTCTCATTTGCTTCTCCCTCCTCTTCTAGCTGTTTCTTGTAGAAGTAGTAGACAAGGCTATTTCCATGGTGAGTTCGAATAAAATCAATCACGCGATCAGGCAGGTTGTTTTTACGCGCGATTTCGATTCCGTTAATTACATGTCGTCTAATAATATGAGCACTTTCTGAAGGGGTTAAATCTTCGTGTGGGTTTGCACCTTGTATTTGATTTTCGGTAAAGAATTCTGGAGCTGAGAGTTTACCAATATCATGATAAAGCGCTCCTACCCTAAGTAAAAGACTATTGGCCCCTACGGCATTCGCTGCGGCTTCACAAAGATTAGCAACTTGCAATGAATGATTAAAAGTTCCAGGGGCCTTATCAGACAACTCTTTTAATAGTTTTGAGTTAGTATCTGAAAGTTCTAAAAGGGAAACATCAGACACTAAGCTAAAAAGCTTTTCATAGAGATAAATTAAAGGCTGAGAGAATAGCGTGAGCATCCCGTTCAATACAAATAAGATCAACACCCAAAGGTCAATGGATAAAATGGCACCTCCCCTTAATCCATGGAACGCCACATAGGAAATAATATACACCAGTGTAACAAAAAAGGCGGCAGCGAATAAATTGGTCCGCTTTTGCAGTTCATTCGAACCTAGCATCACTACAATGCCGGCCGAGAGTTGTAAAAACAAGAATTCGTACGCATTAGGAAGCACCATACCTAAAATCAACAAAGTCATTAGATGTACAAACAACGCTAACCTAGCATCAAAGAAGTTCTTTAATACTAAGGGCAAAATTGAAAGTGGAGCTAAATAAACGAATCGTTCATCTATTTTCGTCAGCACTAATACAAGCGATACCATCAGTAGGATGTTGAAAAAAATAAACGTTAACTGATTAGTATTTTGATAAATATCGAGACGATACCTTTTCAGATAAAGCAAGAGTAATAGTAATAATAAAGCGATCAAAATCCCATAAGCTCCGAGAAGGTAATAAGTGTTTGATTCTTGTCTCTGATCTGACTGATATTGGGTACGAAGAGATTCGATGATCTGAAAGGTTGCATCATCAATTACCTCACCTTTGGCGATGATTAGTTTACCTTCAAAGACGATTCCCCTTGTGAGGGATAGCTGGTTGAGCTGTGTCTGAAATGCGTTTTCGGTAAGCGCTTCTTCAAGAATTAAATTCGGACGTATACTTTGAACGAGTATCGCTTTTAAAGGTTCTATGACTGACGGCTCCACTCCTTTGAACTCGAGACGATTCACACGCTCTTTCAAATTGTCGGTGCCTATTAATTTATCCGCTATAATGGTTTCGGCTTGATTATTCTTTATCACCTTGATTCGATCAGAAGGAAAAGAACCTTTTATCACTCCGTTCTTATATATTGCAACGAAGGCGAGCTCTAAGGATTTTAGCCATAAATTAAATCTACTATTACCCACAGAGATTTTAGGGAAAATCGATTCGAGACGCTCTGATAAAAAGGATTGTTCAGCAGCAACGATTTCATCGTCATAGCGGTAATAAAAGGTCTTATCTCTTAATAAGGCATCACGCTCCTCCTGAATTTGGGTATCGGTCTTTTTTATTTCAAAGTCAAAGGGGGCATATAGGTTTTCATAATTCCAAGGCCTCCCCTTTGCATACTGATAATTGAAGGTTACTTGGGATGGAAAAATCCAAAGTAAAAAGGCGACCGCAGCTACATGAAGTAACACGGTAAATAAAAAAGTTCTTCGCTTTTGAACTTGCTGATGAGATGCGGACATAGTGAAAATCAAGTATTCTTCAAAAATAGAAAATATTGTTTTTTAGTATTTTCGTATTCCTAACGATTTACCTATCCATTGAAACAGACTCACGGCATTTGCGGACTAAGTGTTATTAATGTTTATAAAACCCCTAGCGAGTCAAGCGAAATCGTTAATCAGCTTTTGTACGGGGACCATTTTACACTGATTGAGATTAAAAAATTCTGGTCCAAAATCAGGATTGAATACGACGAGTCTACTGGATACATTTTAAACAGTCTTTACGCCACTATCGATTCAGATTTAGCCAAAGAGCTCGATGATTTTTCGAAAGCTGTATACAATAGGCATTTGACGAATTATGCACTTTTAGAAAATCAGCAACTGCTACCTATTTTAATTGGATCGAGAATGGATATTATGTCTATTCTAGGCCATCAAAACAAAGAAACGGAGGAACAAACCCCATCTGATTTAGTTGAAACGGCTTTGAGATACACTTACGCACCCTATATGAAGGGAGGTAGATCACCATTCGGAATAGATGCTGATGGGTTCACTCAAATTGTATATAAAACCGCACAGAAATGGTTACCTAGAAATCTTGAGCTACAAGCAAAAGAGGGTGTCCCACTTTCATTTTTAGAGGAGAGCACCCCGGGAGATCTTGCTTTTTTCGATGACGAAGAAGGTGAGCTAATACACGTCGGTATTCTCCTAAAAAACAACTACATCATTCATGCTCATGGTTGTGTAAGAATTGATCGAATCGATCATACCGGTATATTCAACCCCCATACCAATCAATACACTCATCAATTAAGGGTGATCAAAACCCTAAATCAATAAAAAAGCCCTCGTAATGAGGGCTTTCAATAAAAATTTACTCGAGGAGAAATTACTGTTGTAACATTCCTAGAATACGCTTAAAGTTGGCGTTATCTCCTAGTGCTCCGTAAATATTCTTTAGCTGATTAAGAAGCTCCTGATTCCCAGGAAGGTTCTCTAAAGAAGCCTCAAGAACTTTAGCTCCTTCCATAAAGAACTCTTCTTTTTGCTTCTTAAGAGCATCATACTTATCAAGATCCGAAGGTTTGCTAGACATAGCCAGATCATTCATTTGATCTACTAAGGAATTTCCTTCATTGATGTAGGTCGTTGAAAGGTTTAAAGTTGCATTGATATAAGTTGGATCTATTTCTAGAGCCCGATAGAAAGCAGCACGAGCCTCTTCCGTATTATTTTGCTCCATTGCAATTACTCCAATATTATATTGAAGATCAGGGTTGGTAGGATCCATCGCTGAAGCCTCCTCCATTAAAGACTTAAATTTCTCAGGCTGACCCATAGTATAATATAGGTTGGCTTTGTTTAGAATAAGCGCTACATCATCAGGATTTTGAGCGATAGCATCTTCGTAAGCAGCTAAAGCTTCTTCGTTACGACCTTCTTGCTGATAAATAAGTGCAATATTCTTAACTACCTCTGAACGCTTAGATGGAGTTGTCTCATCTTTAGGATCTTTATGAGTACCGGCCTTAACATAAAGATCACGTGTGGCCTCATCAAAGTACTCCAATTCTGAAGACTCAATATTAATCGCAGCAAAACGCTTTTCACTACCATCGTAGTTCATCTCTTTTAGTCGAATGTAAATATCTAAAGCCTTGTTGTAATCTTTGCCGTTAACTGCAGAGCCTGCAGCATAATAAAGATAAATAGTATCCTTAGGGCTTAATCGATAAGCTATGTCTAGTTTGTCTGCAGCAAGTGCATAGTCTGAGGTTTGCTGAGCTTCTACTGCAGCGTTAACTAAATCGTTAGAAATCGTTTTTAAAGCCTGCTTAGCCTCTTCGATGTACTTAGTAGCATTCATTTCAACGATCGCCTCGTAACTTTCAATTGCAGGATCATAATCACCCTCACCCGTTTGAGCTAATTGAAGACTTGCTTGCCCATAAAGTGCAAAGAAATCTGCCTTAGTTTTATCCTCAGCAGATTTAGCAACCTCAGCAATTGGATTTAAGGTCTGAATTGCAGTAGCAGCATCTCCTTTCTTAAGAGCTTTAGAAGCCGCCTTTAATTGGTCTTTTTGTGCGTTAACAGCTAGTAATGAGAGCATTGAAGCTGCAACTAAAAAATATTTTTTCATTTTTTTTTAATTAATGGAGCGCAAGTTAGTTTTCTTCATCCGTATTACCAATAGATTCGTTCGTTGAATTGTTGGTTTCATCAACCTCGATATCTCTTACTTCATCTTCATCTACCATATCATCTTCTTTTACCACCTTAGCAACTGCTGCAATTTCGTCATCAGTGCGAAGGTTGATTACCTTCACACCTTGTGCAGCTCTACCCATAACACGTAGGTCCTCTACTGAGATTCGGATAGCTACTCCTGAGCGATTGATAATCATCAGATCATCTGCATCAGTTACCGATTTAATAGCAACAAGATTTCCGGTTTTTTCAGTAATGGTAAGCGTTTTTACACCCTTTCCTCCACGATTGGTAATACGGTAGTCTTCAAGTTCAGAACGCTTACCATATCCTTTTTCAGAAACCACTAGGATATTCTCTTCTAGATTATTTACGGCGATCATGCCGATCACTTCATCCTTTTCATCCGCTAAAGTCACCCCACGAACTCCCGAAGCGCTTCTACCCATAGGACGTGTTTTGCTCTCTTCGAAACGGATTGCCTTACCTGATTTAAGACCAAGAATTACTTGACTTGACCCTGTAGTTAGTTTAGCCTCTAGTAATTCATCTCCCTCACGAACAGTAATCGCATTAATACCACTCTGTCTCGGTCTTGAGTATTGTTCTAATACCGTCTTTTTCACCACTCCTTGTTTGGTTGCCATGATTACATAGTGGCTATTTACATAATCTTCATCCTTAAGATCTTGGGTACATATCACTGCCTTGATACGATCTTCATTCTCGATTTGAATCAAGTTTTGAATCGCTCTACCTTTAGAAGCTCTTGAACCTTCAGGAATTTCAAAAACTCTCAACCAATAACATTTCCCTAATTGAGTAAAGAACAGCATGTATTGGTGATTGGTTCCAACGAACAGATTTTCAAGGAAATCTTCATTTCGAGTGGCAGATGCTTTCTGGCCTACTCCTCCTCTATTCTGGGTCTTGTATTCAGCTAATGGGGTTCTCTTGATGTATCCTGCATGAGAAATAGTAATAACTACTTGCTCATCAGGAATCATATCTTCAATTCTAAAGTTTCCACCAGAATAATCAATCTGTGAGCGACGTTCGTCACCGAATTTCGATACGATCTCTTCAAGCTCTTCAACGATGATATCCATTCTTCGCTCTTCACGTGCAAGGATATCTTTTAAATCGGCAATCGTAGCCATCAATTCTTCATATTCAGCGCGAAGTTTATCTTGCTCAAGACCTGTTAACTGGCGTAGTCTCATTTCAACGATCGCCTTGGCCTGCGCCTCTGAAAGTTTGAAGGTTTCTATCAGTTTCTCTCGAGCTTCATCCACATTCGCTGATCCTCTAATGATAGCAATCACCTCATCAATATTATCAGAAGCAATGATTAATCCCTCAACGATATGAGCTCGCTCCTCTGCTTTATTTAATTCGAATTGAGAACGACGAATAACCACCTCGTGACGATGTTCCACAAAATGATGGATCATGTCTTTTAGATTTAATAGCTGAGGGCGACCTTTAACAAGAGCAATATTATTTACACTAAAAGAAGACTGAAGTGCAGTGTACTTATAGAGCATATTGAGTACAATGTTTGGTATCGCATCACGCTTCAAAACATAAACGATGCGCATCCCGTTTCGATCTGACTCATCTCTAATGGCCGAAATACCTTCAATCTTTTTATCGTTAACAAGATCCCAGGTCTTCTTGATCATATCCGCCTTATTCACTTGATAAGGGATCTCGGTAACAACGATAGATTCTTTACCCTGAACCTCTTCGATTACGGCTTTACCACGAATCACCACTCGACCTCTTCCTGTTTCAAAGGCTTCTTTTACCCCATCATATCCGTAAATCGTACCACCAGTTGGGAAGTCTGGAGCCTTAATGTACTGCATCAGACCTTCGATAGAAATATCACGATTTCTCACATAGGCAATGGTTCCTTGGACAACCTCAGTAAGGTTATGCGGAGGCATGTTTGTAGCCATACCTACTGCAATACCCGCAGCTCCATTAACCAAAAGATTTGGAACTCTTGCAGGAAGTACTGTTGGCTCTTTAAGCGTATCATCAAAATTTAACTGATGATCAACGGTATCTTTGTCAATATCGGCAAGCATTTCTTCAGCAATCTTTCTCATTCTTGCCTCGGTGTAACGCATTGCTGCCGGTGAATCACCATCAACAGAACCGAAGTTACCCTGACCATCAACTAGCATATATCGCAAACTCCATTCTTGAGCCATACGAACCATGGTGTCATACACCGATGTATCACCGTGTGGGTGATATTTACCAAGTACCTCTCCTACAATTCTTGCTGATTTCTTGTATGCCGAGTTCGAGCGAACTCCAAGCTCATGCATTCCGTATAAAACGCGTCGGTGAACAGGTTTTAAACCATCTCTTACATCCGGTAATGCTCTTGAAACAATAACTGACATCGAGTAATCGATGTAAGCTGACTTCATTTCGTCTTCAATATTGATTGAAATGAGCTTTTCTCCTTCGTTCATTGATCTACAGTATTTGCTTATTAGTTAATAGGCCAATTTACGATTAATGACTAGCGAGATTGACGAATTTAACAGGGTTTAATCAACTATTTATCAACAAACCTGAAAAGCTGTCAGGTGAATAACTCAGGGCATGAAAATTGAGTATTAGTAATAAGATTTATTAATTTAGAGATTTAATCGCGGAAGTATGGACGATAATTTTTCACCGAGAGTTAAAGAGGTACTCTCTCACTCTAAAGATGAGGCGCTTCGATTAGGGCATGACTTTATTGGAACAGAGCACTTGCTTTTAGGTATTCTAAAAGATGGTAGCGGAAAAGCGATCAGTATTCTGGATCAGCTCGATATCGATTTAGACCATCTCCGCAGAAAAGTAGAAATTCTTAGCCCTAGTAATACTGAAGGGTTGACGAGTAACGACAAGAAAAACTTGCGATTAACTCGTCAGGCCGAGCGCGCGATCAAAACTACCTTTTTAGAGGCTAAATTATTCCAAAGCACGACCATCAATACGGCACATCTTTTACTCTGTATTCTTCGAAATGAAAACGATCCGACTACGCGTTTGATGCAGAAAATGAAAGTTGATTACGATTCGGTTAAAGAGCAGTTCAAGTCGATGATTACTCAGGATGAAGATTATCTAGATAGCCCGTCGGCCGATTCGTTTTCAGAGTCTTCTGATCTTCCTGAAGAAGAAAACGCATCAAATAAGGCCTCGAGTAGCTCAAAGAAAGGGGTGAAATCAAAGACTCCTGTCCTAGATAATTTTGGAAGAGATTTAACCAAACTTGCAGAAGAAAACAAGCTAGACCCCGTAGTAGGTCGATCCAAAGAAATTGAGCGAGTTTCTCAAATCTTAAGTCGTAGAAAAAAGAACAACCCACTGCTTATCGGTGAACCCGGTGTAGGGAAAAGCGCTATTGCTGAAGGACTCGCACTGCGCATTGTTCAAAAGAAAGTATCGCGTATTCTCTACAACAAAAGAGTCATTACACTTGATTTAGCATCACTGGTGGCAGGTACAAAGTATCGCGGTCAATTTGAAGAGCGCATGAAGGCAGTGATGAATGAACTAGAAAAGAATAGAGAAATCATTCTATTCATCGACGAAATACATACCATTGTAGGTGCTGGGGGTGCAACAGGAAGTCTAGATGCCTCGAACATGTTTAAACCAGCCCTTGCACGTGGAGAAGTTCAATGCATTGGAGCCACCACCCTTGATGAGTATCGTCAACACATCGAAAAAGACGGAGCATTAGAACGTCGTTTTCAAAAGGTTATTGTGGAGCCAACCTCTATCGATGAAACCATTGAAATACTTCAAAATATTAGAGAACGTTACGAAGATCACCATAATGTTCGCTACACTGATGAAGCCTTAGCTGCCTGCGTTAGTTTAACGAATCGATACATTAGTGATCGTTTTCTTCCCGATAAAGCAATCGATGCTCTAGACGAGGCTGGATCTCGTGTTCACATCATTAACATGAATGTTCCTAAGCAAATTCTTGAACTAGAAAAAAAGCTTGAAGATGTGCGCGTACTTAAAAACGAAGTCGTAAAAAAACAGCGTTATGAAGAGGCCGCAAAACTGCGAGATGATGAGAAACGTCTTGAAAAGGAATTAGAGGAAGCTCAAGCAACCTGGGAAGAAGAAAGTAAGCAACACCGAGAAATTGTCGATGCAGAACAAGTAGCTGATGTAGTATCGATGATGAGCGGTATACCCGTTACCAAAATCGCGACAGCAGAGAGCAATAAACTAGCAGAACTTCCCAATGTTTTAAAGAAGAAATTAATTGGTCAGGATGATGCAGTAGAGAAGGTAGCACGTGCTATTCAGAGAAATAGAGCCGGCTTAAAAGATCCAAATAAGCCGATTGGTTCTTTTATATTTTTAGGTCAAACAGGAGTTGGTAAAACTCAGTTAACCAAGGTTTTAGCAAGAGAACTTTTTGACAGTGAAGATGCACTTATCCGAATTGACATGAGCGAATACATGGAAAAGTTTGCTATTTCGCGATTAGTCGGTGCACCTCCGGGATATGTAGGATATGAAGAAGGCGGACAGCTCACTGAAAAGGTGAGAAGAAAACCTTATGCAGTCATCCTTCTTGACGAAATCGAAAAGGCACATCCTGATATTTTCAATATGCTTTTACAAGTCTTAGACGATGGTTACCTAACCGATAGTCTAGGCCGTAAAATCGACTTTAGAAATACCATTATCATCATGACTTCAAACATTGGTGCGCGACAGATTAAGGATTTCGGACAAGGCGTAGGGTTTGGAACTGCAGCAAAGAAAGCTCAAGAAGGTGATCATAATCGTGGAGTCATTGAAAAAGCCTTGAAAAAAGCTTTTGCGCCTGAGTTTTTGAATCGTATTGACGATGTTGTTGTGTTTAACTCCTTAGAAAAAGAGGATATCCACAAAATCATCGATATTGAGCTTAAGAAAGTCGTTCACCGTATCGAAGATTTAGGCTACAAAATTGAACTATCTAAAGAAGCGAAAGAATTTATCGCTGACAAAGGATTCGATAAACAATACGGTGCGCGTCCACTAAAAAGAGCGATCCAGAAGTATATCGAAGATTTGTTAGCTGAAGAGATTGTAAATAATCGTTTAACTGAAGGTGATCAAATAGTTCTAGACCTAGAAGATTCAAAAGATAGTCTAGTCGTTCAACGAACTACCACCACTGAAAGTGCCGATTAAAGATTAAACAAAACGCAGCGTTTTGACAGATCTGCTGCAGAAGAAGTAATAATTCTAGATTCTAAATAGAATTATGTTAAAAAGAGTGCAGGTTTCTGTGCTCTTTTTTCGTTTTGAAGTACTTTGCCCGCTTAGAATTCATCAATCATGATCGTATTAAAATTTGGAGGTAGTTCTGTAGCCGACTCAGAGCGCCTTGACAAGGTGGTAGCTATTATAAAATCCCATGCCGCGAACGACCGTGTAACGGTTGTTGTTTCGGCGTTCGGAAACACCACTAATCTTTTAACTACGGCCCTTCAATCGGCTTCAATTCAAGACAAGGAGTACTTAGACTCACTAGAAAGTGTTTTCGCCAAGGTAGATGCGATTTCTGAAAACCTCGAGCTTTCTGAGGATACGACAAAAGCTATTACTCGATACAAGGAAGAGCTTTCGAAAATGCTAGAAGGAGTATTTTTAACTAGAGAAGCAGGGCCACGAATTACCGATAAAATATTGGGAACAGGAGAGCTATTTTCTTCTTTACTCTTAACCGAAAAACTCAATAGCTCAGGAAGCAAAGCAATTTGGAAAAACTCTTACCATTTTATCAAAGTAAGTGACGAAAACGGCGAGAAAAAGGTGATACAAAAACCATCTTATCGTTCAATGCAAAGTTTACTAGAACCCGATGAGGTTGTTGTTCTTCCAGGTTTTATTGCAAGTACTGAAAATGGGATTCCCACCACTCTAGGCCGAGGAGGATCTGATTTTTCAGCCGCACTTTATTCAGCCGGGCTAGAAGCAAGTAAACTATTCATCTATACCGACGTAAGCGGGATCTATACGGCCGATCCAAGAGTCGTAAAACAAGCACGACCCGTTGAGAAACTTTCTTATCGCGAGGCTTTAGAGTTATCGCATTTCGGAGCTAAGGTATTGTATGCCCCTTCGGTACAACCTGCCTTTGAAAAAAAGATTCCAATTTACATTAAGAATACCTTTGAGCCCGATGCTCAAGGAACACTAATTCAGGATCTTTCACTCGATAAAAATGCAACTACCGTAAGCGGTATTACTCATTTAGAGTCGATTTCTTTGATTACGGTTGAGGGGGCCGGTATGATTGGACGATTCGGATTTGCCAAACGCTTTTTCGAAGCCATAGGTAATGAAAAAATTAATATCATATTAATCACCCAAGCCTCTTCAGAATATTCCTTGTGCATAGCTGTAGCTACCGAAGATGCACACCGAGCAAAAGCGGTTATCGATCGAGAGTTTGCACTAGAGATAGAGACGCGCAGAATACAGCCGGTAACTGTAGTTTCTGATTTAAGTATCGTTGCACTGGTAGGAGAGCAAATGAAGAGTCATACCGGAGTAAGCGGCAAGCTCTTTAGTAGTTTAGGAGCCAATAACATCAACATCGTAGCCATTGCACAAGGTTCTTCGGAGAGAAACATCTCGTTTGTCATCGAACAAAAGAATGTTAAGAAAGCGCTGAACACCATTCATGAACGTTTCTTCGAGCGTCAACGAAAGCAAGTAAATCTATTTGTTGTTGGTGTTGGAACCGTTGGTTCTCGCCTGTTAAATATTCTCAATAATCAAAAAGAGCACTTGCTCGAAAAATTATCAATTGACCTTCGCGTTGTGGGAATTAGCAACTCCAGAACGATGAGTTTCATACCTGGCGGGCATAACCTAGAAGATTGGAAAAAACCACTCGAGTCAGGAAAGCCTGCAAGTATCGAGACCTTCATAAGTAGCACAACAGAGCTCAATCTACGCAACAGTATATTTATCGACAATACAGCGAGTGATCTCGTTGCTAACACCTATTATCAGCTTTTATCCCAAGGGATTGGAGTCGTTACCTGTAATAAGATAGCGTGCTCTTCAGATCTAGAGAATTATAAAACCCTACAGAAAGAAAGTATAAGAGGACAAGTTCCTTTCTTCTATGAAACCAACGTAGGTGCAGGATTACCCATAATAGATACGCTTAAAAATCTCATTGATTCTGGAGATTCAGTAAACGCTATAACCGCGGTTCTTTCAGGAAGTTTAAATTTCATTTTCGACACTTATAACGGTACTGAACCTTTCGAATCGATTGTTCGACAAGCAATGACAGGTGGATACACTGAACCAGACCCAAGAATCGATCTAAGCGGTCTCGATGTAAAGAGAAAGCTATTGATCTTGGCACGAGAAAGTGGTTATTCATTAGAAATTGAGGATATCAAAACTGCTCCTTTTCTCCCTGAAAAGGCTGCAAATGCCACGAGTATCGATGCGTTTTTAGACGCACTTAAAGAGAACGAATCTCATTTTCAATCGCTCTTTGAGAGCGCTAATGACAAAGGAAATAAACTGAAGTTTGTGGCCGAGCTTTATAAAGACAAAAATGATCAACTCATTACTAAAGTCGGACTTAAAGCGGTCTCCCCTGATTCAGATTACTACAACTTATCAGGAAGTGACAATATTTTGATTCTTTATACGGATCGTTACCGATCTCAACCCCTTGTTATTAAAGGAGCTGGTGCCGGAGCAGATGTAACCGCCTCAGGTTTATTCGGAGACATTATTAGAGCAAGTAATCAACGATGAAAAACACTATATGCATATGGTGTCCTGCTTCTGTAGCTAACATTAATGTTGGATTTGATGCACTGGGCTTTTGCCTTTCAGACGCCGGTGATGAAATTATTGCTGAACGCATTGATAGCCCTGGGGTTCATCTCGGAGAACTAAAAGGATTCCCTACCCCCAATAAGCCCGAAGAAAATGTTGCCTATGTAGCAGCTAACTCTGTTTATCGAGCTGCTAAAGAACCGAAAATAGGGATTCGACTAAACATCGATAAAAGAATTAAGCCAGGTAGTGGAGTCGGGAGTAGTGCAGCAAGCGCCGTCGGAGCTGCCTTTGCTGCAAATGAGCTACTCGGCAGACCATTTACCAAAGAAGAATTACTACCCTATTGTATCGACGGTGAGGCTATTGCCAGTAAAACTAGACATGCTGATAATATCGCTCCGGCACTCTTAGGAGGATTTTGCTTAGTGGTTACTCAAGAAGATCATTTGGCAGTAAGTCTAGAAACCGATTTAGATCTACATTACGTAGTTGCGCATCAACAGATCGAGATTAAAACCTCTACCTCGAGAACGGTAATACCCCGAGAGATCCCTCTAGAGACAGCAATCAAACAATGGAGTAATCTCGGAGGCTTTACAGCTGCTTTATTCAAAAACGACAAAGATTTACTTGCCTATTGTGCGAAAGACTTTGTGGTAGAGACTCACCGAAAGTCACAAATTCCACACTTTGATGAATTGAAAGAATTAGCAGTGGCTAATGGAGCTTTAATTTTTGGGATTTCTGGCTCAGGACCCTCGGTATTTGCCTTGTGTGAAAGTGACCAAAATGCTAAAGCAGTAAAGGAATCCTTTGATCAGCTTTTGATCAAAAAAGAACATGCCTACCATCTTTATTCTGGAAGCGTAGATAAAAAAGGAGTTCATGAACTACTATAATTTAGGTTCACGTTCAATCGTCACTTCCTTTAGTGACGCTGTTATTCAAGGAATCGCACCCGACCGATCACTCTATTTTCCAGAGAGAATCCCTCAGCTTTCGGTAGATCTTTTAAATAACATCGCTAACGTTCCACTCATTGAACTAGCCATAGAGGCATTGAACCCCTTTACTTCGCCAGATCTTAGTAAAGAAGAGCTAAGATTAATTCTAGAAAATACCTTAGACTTTGAATTCCCGTTAGTAGAAATTGGTCCCCACTATACCTTAGAGTTATTTCATGGCCCTACGCTGGCATTCAAGGATGTCGGTGCTCGATTTATGGCGCAATGTCTAGGCAAATTCGCGGGGCGAAAAAACTGGGGTTCTAAAACAACGGTTCTTGTGGCGACCTCAGGAGATACTGGCGGTGCGGTTGCCAACGGATTTCTCGATGTTGAAGGTGTCGATGTCGTTATTTTGTTTCCTGAAGGAAAAGTAAGTGAGGTACAGGAACTTCAAATGACTACGTTAGGTCAGAATATCACAGCACTTGAAGTTAAAGGAAGCTTTGATGATTGTCAGTCCTATGTAAAGTCAGCTTTCGTTGATAAAGACCTAGTCAGTCAAAGAAGGCTTACCTCTGCAAATAGCATTAACGTGGCCCGCTGGTTACCTCAAATGCTTTATTATTTTGCCGCCTACCAAAACTTAAGAAAGCTTGGAGACTCTAGAACACCGGTATTTTCAGTTCCTTCAGGGAATTTCGGAAATATTTGTGCAGGGATGATGGCTAAAGAAATCGGGTTACCCCTAGAGCGTTTTATCGCCGCAACTAATATCAATGACACTGTAGTTCGCTATTTAAATAACAAGGTCTACGAACCTAAACCCACCACTCCTACCCTCTCTAACGCAATGGATGTTAGTGATCCCTCTAACTTTATCCGAATCGAAGAATTGTTTAAAAAACAAGATCTAGAGCGCGTGATTAAGGCTTACCGTTTTGACGATTCCCAAACATTGGAAGCAATGAGGTATCTTTTCAAGGAGTACGAATATGTCGCCGATCCTCATGGGGCTATTGGCTACTTAGGCTTAGAAACTGACCCTATTGATTCTTCTTCAGAAGTCGGTATTTTTCTTGAAACCGCTCATCCAGTGAAGTTCGATGGAGCGGTAAAAAAGGCCATCGATAAGGATGTGGTAGAACCCGAGAGTGTAAAACGATTACGTTCTCTTGAAAAAGTTTCTAAAAAAATAGAATCATATACTGATCTCAAAGACTTATTAAGCAGTAATTAATCGCTAATTTTAGACAAAATTTAGTCATGAAGAGAACTGCACTTTACGATAAGCATGTGGCCTTAGATGCCAAAATGGTTGAATTCGCTGGATTCCAAATGCCGGTTTCTTATGAAGGTATTCAATTAGAACACAAAGCAGTAAGAGAAAATGCTGGTGTATTTGATGTATCGCATATGGGTGAATTTTTTATCGAAGGCCCAAAAGCTCAAGAATTACTAAATCGAGTATGTAGTAACGATACTGCGAAGCTCAAAATTGGTGCCGCTCAGTACAACTACTTTCCGAATTACGATGATGGAATTGTTGACGATTTAATCGTTTATAAAATAGATGAAGAGAAATTCATGCTAGTGGTGAATGCCTCTAACATTGAAAAAGACTGGGCTCATATTAGTAAAGAAAATGAATCTATTGGTGCATTACTGAGAAATGAGTCTGACAACTATTCACTCCTTGCAGTTCAAGGACCAAACGCAGCTGAAATACTACAATCTTTCACCTCATATGACCTAAGCAGTGTCCCCTTTTATCACTTTATTGAGGGATCTTTTTCAGGAATCAATGATCTAATTATCTCAGCGACCGGTTATACAGGGTCAGGAGGCTTTGAGATCTATTGTAAAAATGATTCCATTGATGCACTCTGGGACCTGATCATGGAAGCCGGGATTAAACCGATAGGGCTTGCCGCAAGAGATACCTTACGTTTAGAAATGGGATACTGTCTTTATGGTAATGATATTGATGAAAGTACACATCCGATCGAAGCAGGTCTAGGTTGGGTAACTAAATTTAATCATGATTTCATCAATAAAGAGAAGATCGAGAAAGACAAAGAACAAGGGGTCGCTAATCGATTGGTCGGCTTTAAGATGATTGACAAAGGAATTCCAAGACACGACTATGAAATCTGCGATGAAGAAGGCACAAGGATTGGACGAGTAACTTCAGGTACTAGTTCTCCTTCTTTAGGTTATGGTATTGGACTTGGTTATGTAACCACTAATAAGGCAATAGTTGATTCCAAAGTATTTATTCAGGTACGTAACAAATCCTTAGAGGCCGAAGTAGTTAAACTGCCCTTTTACAAGGCTTGATGCATAAACATCGGATATTAATTCTAGGAGGTAGTGGCTTCATTGGCCAGAAACTCTACAAAGAATTAAGTCCCTTCATCGATACCTACGCTACCTTTTGTCATCATCAAGAATTCGAGAACAATCAT
>Ga0209653_1000827_pt1 | contig 26396 bp, 48 predicted proteins | sample SaaInl6LU_22_DNA_FD_184644 | JGI IMG/M metagenome (GOLD analysis project Ga0209653, IMG submission 184644) | Marine microbial communities from expanding oxygen minimum zones in the Saanich Inlet - ESP_116LU_22_DNA (SPAdes) (version 2) | ecosystem: Environmental > Aquatic > Marine > Intertidal...
TCTCTCCTAATAGTTGTTGGAACAACCATCCAGAAGCTTCTGAATGTAACGCTTCATCTCGTGCTGAGAAGTTAATACCACTTACTACATTAAGCAGTTTGTTCTTCCCTTGAGATTGAAAGTGTTTTAAGAAAGCAAATGATGAGTACAAGATAGCACCTTCAGCGAATGTGAATGCACCAAGCGAGTATAGATCATCACCAGAGTCTAGAATACCTTCAAGGATATCAATACGTTCTTTAAGAACAGGATCTTCCTTATATGAATTATAGAAATCATCTGTAGCAATCTTAAGTTCTTCATTAAGTTTAGCATAGAATGGAGCATGAACTGATAACTCAATAGCAGAGAATAAGCTTGCCATTGATTGAATGTCTGGTCGAGGAAACTTTTTCATTACAAAGTTAGACCAGAACTCATTACCAATAATTAATTCATACTTAATAAACAAACGTAACACTGTAATAGTAGCGTGACGTTCTGCTTCAGTCATGTTTACAAGAATGTCTTGAACATCCTTCTCAACTTTCACTTCTTCTGGTGGCCAAAAGATACTGGCTTGTTTATTTCTAAACTCAACAGCCATTGGATAGTCAGTAGTGAAAGTATCTTTAGGTGTCATCAGTTGAACCACTTGTGGTCTCCTTTATTTCTTCTAGTTTTATTTTAAAATAATCTTCGCCACGTTTAACGTGACATTTATGGGCGGAGAGATTAAAGATAATGCGGTCATCAAACCCAAACCAAGACTGCATTGTATCTAACGTAGTCTTAATACAGTTATCGACATCACTCTTAACGCTACTGAAACCAAATTCCATTTCAGCCTTGAGTGTAACTTCATTATCTCTTACTCTTTGTGGTGCAGTATAACCCTGCAAGTATGGTATCATTTCCTCCTGAAATTTCTCATAATCTTTAGACTTCTTTTTGTTCATGTACCAAGCTTTATTAACGCTAATAGGCTTTACTAGTGCATGACACTCAAAGATCCAAGGATCATCATGGTCTTCTACATATTCATGATGTGTTTGATCATAAGCTAAACAGAAGTTTCCATTGTTAGATTTAAAGGCTATTAATTTACCTTCCCAACCTTCTGTTAATGCATACTTCTCAATATACATTTGCTTAGCTCTCATAACACCATGAGATGTTTTCATATCAACAAAACCTGCTTGATCTTGTTGATCACTTATTTCATGTATGATTACATGTTCGAGTGTTATAAATTCACTCATATGATTTTCCTTAGTGGACTTCAAAGTAATCTCTACCTACCTTGATATCTCCAGCTTCCATTATATTTACTCCGAATTGCTTTGGAGCTTCAGAGAAACCAATCTTAATAATCTCTGTAGCCTTCTCCGCATCTTCAGGCTTAATCTCCCATGAACATTCATCATGATACATGAGCAATTGTTTAGCATCTATATTAGCCTCCTCAAAACCTTTGTTAATAGATACAATAGTATTCTTCATTAAAATAGCTTCAGCAGATTGAATTAAATAATTAACTGCTTTATAAGGTTCTTCTGCATAAACCCTACGACCATCTAACCCTGGGATCCATCCATTAAGCTTAGCTGTATTCTGTGCTTTCTCAATTAAGGTTTCAAAGTTAGGTATCCCACTAATAAGTTTGTCTCTAATGAGTTTACCTTCCTTCTGATCACCCTTAATGATTGCAGCACACTTCCCTGCGCCTGCTCCAAAGATGATTGCGAAGAATAACGGCTTTGCAGTTGCTCGATCAACACCAGCGATATCTGCGTGACGTTGGTGAGCATCACCGTTAAGAACCGTATCAGTGTATCCTTCATCTTTGAGGTAATGTGCAAGTAACCTGATCTGATATGATGCACCATCAGCACTGATAATAACTTTGTCTTGAGGACATACAAATAACTCTCTGATTTCTTTACCATATACTGCATTCCCATTAGGTATATTAGCAATAACTTTATGTGAGTGACGTCCGGTAGCTGTACCTAAGTCCATCACATCGCCTCTTAGTCTTCCATCTCCGTTATCTTGTTCCATCCATCCTTGTAGAATACTACGTCTAGAACGTAAAGTATAGTAGTCAGCAATCATATCAGCATGAGGATGACCGATAGCCTTAATGTCTTTATCATTAAGCTTAGGCCCAGTCTTAATAAAGTCATTACCAATACGTTTCCAATTCCATTCAGTCCATACAATACCTAGTTTTTCTAGATAAGACTTAACAGAATCTTGTTGACCCATACCTGCAGGAATAATTTGTTTACGTTGAAACTCAGTTCCAGCAGCCATAGGCGGCTCTGCTTTAAGGGCATCTTCAGGTGATACAGGTGTACCTAAGTACTCTGAGATTACTCTTGCTGATACAGCAGTATACTCACCATTCTTTTTGTATTGAGGTTTCTTAGGTTCTTTATCAATTATTTTTTCAATATCACCTAGATGAGGCTCAATAGCATCTTCCATTGTCTTCATCTTATTAGTGATTTCAGTAATTAAATTAGAACACTTATTGAAATCAAACAGCCATCCATTATCTGTTTGTTCAGATACATATTGAGCCATATCATGTTCCATACGTAATGCTAAAGCATACTTAGGATACTTATCAATCCAAGTCTTAGCTTCATGCATAACATACTTATAGACTTCTTCGTTTACTACACAGTCTTGTTTACAATACTCAAGCATATCAGTGCTATACTCATTGAACTCATGAAAGTCTGTCTTAGGTTGCTTAAGGAATTCACCCCATGCTGCTAGAGAGTGCTTACGATTAAGCCTTTTGTTAGGCCAGTTATTCATTCGAGATACAATAAGAGTATCTACTATCTTAATACTCTTAGGTACTTCATAACCTAATACTTTCTTTAATGCAGGGATATCATATCGTACACCATTGTGTGCTATAAGAGTTGTTACATTATCTTCAATCCATTCGGGCATATCAGATAAAGAAGGATATGAAGGGTCATCATCAGTAAATACAGTGAATTCATCTGTACCTACTTTCTTAAATACAACCATCCATATATGTGTAATAGTATTAAGAAGCCCATTGGCTTCAATGTCAAATATGTATTTAGACATTAAGTTTCTCCTTGAGTTTGTCACTCATCTTTTGAAGCTAATAAGCGATTCATAATTTCAGCATCATCCTGTAAACCAGTAGTATGCTTCATTAATAAATAGATAATACCTTGTTCAATAATAGTATTAGCTTCTTCTTCATTTACATTTTGTAAATCAAATGTAACTACATTAGTCTCATCATCATAAGACGCTATGTCTAGTATCTGTAACATTTAAATCCTCCGTTCTGTAATACTTGTTCATATGTATCCCATAGTTTATTTAATCTCCTTTCATTTAACTTATGTAAACCTAAAAGAATATTCATAGTTTCATCTTCATTCATATCATCTATGCTTTCATAGATTAATTTAATATCATCAGATGTTTGCCATGCTTTCATAATAGCTTCTTCTAAATCAAAACGATCTATTAGTTTATTAGTATCTAAATTGTAATGTAATTCATTACTTATCATAATATTTACTCCTTACTTTTGTAAATCAAACTCAAAGTTTTCATCTAGCTCTAACCAAATAGCATCTTCAATTGTTTGAAGTATATGCTCATCACTTGGATTATCAGTATATTTTTGAGATCTAGTATATCCTATACATATACCTTGATGTATACAATCTTCAAGTATCTTTCGTGTCTTTGGTTTCATCTAATTCCAACTCCTGTGTCTGCTTAACCAATCCATCTAATGCTTTCATCTGTTTCATTCTTGATTCACATTCTTCAAGAGTACCTTCACAGATAAAGTTCTTTGCAATGCCATTGTAGTTAGTGTCCACATGAGAATACAACGTCCACTTCTCATCGTCGATTGAAGACTCTATAGTGTACTTAATTCTTTTCATGAGTTCTTCGTAAATCTTTTTCTTCTTTGCTCGTAAGCGTTCTACTTCTTCGCTCATGTGTCTCTTCCTCGCTTATTTTGCGTGATTAATTTCCGCTTTTTATGCGCATAAAAGGTTAACTCTTTCCACTTTTTCGCACATAAAATTTGCGATACGTTAAGTTTATGTATAAGGTTTATCATCAAAAGAAGGCTCAAAGTAGCTTTTTACTAGCTTATAAAGATCACTATCTTGTTTTACTTCAAAGCCATCTTCATCATATATCTCGTTGATAGTAGTGTAGTCAGGTTCTTCAGGGTAGTTTCTTTCTTCAACATAGTATACATCGAACTCTAAAGTTACTTTCCCTATCATATGTTTCATCATAATATTTCTCCTACGATTTTAATAGAGCAGTTTTAAGTCATGCTCAGGACTATGTATTACTTGTATTCGTTTGCTGTAGCGTAAAGCTCTTCAACAAGACTAAGTGCTTGATTAATATCTGTAAATACTTCTCTAGCATTTTGATAGTCGCCATCTGCATCACGACCAGAGTACTCTACATACCCACCGTTAGATGCAAAGTTAATTTGTACGTATGATACATCATTAGTTATCTTCATTTAATATTTCCTTTGTATAACGGATTTCTAATTCAAGTTGAATAAGTTTGTCTTCTAATTTCAACATCTTATTTCTCTTATGATTAACAGATGCCTTAAGTAATTTTAAATATAATTTCTTAAGTTTATCCTGCATAGTATGCTTTTACTTCTTGTAGTGCTTCTTCTTTAATGTCATTAAGGCAACCCTCAATATCTTCAAAGACCGACTGAAGATACGAATAAGAATCCGCATCCCCAGTCTTAGCAAGAAGATTAGCAACATGCAGGCGTTGATTACTGACTTGGCGTAAGAGAAATTCAATAGATGTCTCTACAACGTGTTGTCTGTTAATCTTACCTGATGAATGCTGTTCTTCAGTCATCGTCTTTCATATCCTTAAATAATGCTTCAATGTCTTCTTCACTTTCAAGCTCTACTGCTTCTCTAAGTGAGAAACAAATACAAGGTTCAGTGTCGATCCATGAAGCTACTTCAGCAAATCCTTTCGCCATAATGTAGAAAGGAAATGCTATAAACTCTCTCATAAGTATTCCTTAGAATGTTGGTTCATCTGTTTCAACATCAAAGTCTACTGACTCTCCATTAGAGTAAGGAACAAGGTCTGTAATCTGAAGAGCACTAAGCATTGCTGCTGTACCTGAACGACCACCCACCTTATACTCATAGGAAAACACTTTGATATTGCCTTTAGAACCATTGCCAATAGGTTCTTTTAGTTCTGCCTTAGCAGCATCCAGTACTTTTGGACCTTCCATAGGCTCTCCTTTAGCGTTAGTAGTTTTACGCTTGACATTACCAAAGAAGTAACCGTCATCATGCTTCTTAAGGTTAATACCTAGATCAGCAAGTTCTTTTACTTTGTCTTCATCTGCTGTACGTACTTGGATGTCATAAATCTCAGTACCAAATGGTGAATGAGGCTTATAAACATTTGCCCAGTGGATTTCAAGATCACGTACGATAGCTACTTTAGAATCAGATTTAGCCATTAATATTCTCCTCAATAATAAAAATAACCCGATCAATACTGTCCTTAGTACTAATCGGGTTTATAAAATGGAACTTTTGGTGTTCCCTTAACCATGCGTCTAACGTTTAAAGCTACGCTCAAAGATAGCTTCAGTATCATAGACACTACCATTCTCCTGAAGCTTATAGTCTTCATAGACTGCAACAACTTCACGGTAGAATTCTTGTTGAGCACCTGCAAGAGCACCCATAACAGACTCAAGATCAGCATACCTAACTGGATGATCTTGGTTTACTAACATTTGATGAATCATCTCAGCAATTAAGTACTGTAATTCACCACCATTAATAGGTACAGGTATACCTAAATGCTCGAAGTGATTTCGAGAGTTTATATTAACGTAAGGCATCTACAATATCCTTGAAGTGCTTCTTATGAGTACGGATAGTAGCTTCAGGACCAAACATCCTTTGAATAATGCTACCAAGCGTAATGTATTTAACTAAGTAGTTATACTTCTGAGAGTCAGGACGATAACCAAAGCGATGATGTGGTTTGTCCTTCCAGTCTTCTATGATATCATTAAACAATGGATCATAAGAGTATTTAGCTGATTTAGTTTCATACGTCATAACAGGCTTATGACCTGCTTTAATACGTAATTCATTTTGTTTCTCATTATTACAATGACCAATAAACATTAAGAACATATTGTTTCTCCTTAGAAATAAGATATAGCCGCATCAACAGCTTCTTCAAGATCAGTATAGATCTCAGTAGAGAAGTTGTAGATAAACGGATGTTTAAAGTGACCTTCATCCATCAATGTTATGATAACACGACGATCACGTTGTGCTAATGCCATCTCAGCTACAGTACCCCAACCTTTACCTGGGATACTATCCTGGAGATTACATAGCAACACTTTAGACCTAGAGATATCTTCTAAGTCTTGTTGGACAATACGATTACGAACATTCGCATCATCAAACCTATCATGTAAGAGTCCTCTACGAGTAGGATCTAGGACAGGAATACCTGCCCTTTCAAACATATCTGCAGCAGTTAAACGCCATGTTAGCATAGCTTTAGGATCACATTGCTCCATTTTACCTGCTAAGTAGACATGATTACGTTTACTCATCTTCATCCTCCTCTTCTTCCATAGCCGTAAGAAGCTTATGCACTAGATTATCAGTATAATCTTCAAAGACCCTATAATCAGGATAATCCATTAACATAATAATACCTTGGCGATATCCATATAACATAGTATTAAAACGAATTTCCCATTTATCACTATAGCTATCATACTTAAATGAATGTTCAGTATTATGTTCAGCTAAAGCTCTTAATATTTCTTTACGAATATAATCTTTAGCATTACCTAGTTGAGTTGGGTTATTTAGTTCCATTATGTTTCTCCTCATTAATGGCATCAATAGCACAGAAAGCATAGCCAGCTATGTCCATAATACTATCAATGTGTTGTGGTGTAGACACTAAACGTGCTACTTTAATTAACACCATCATAATCATAGTATCTTCAGGTTGAAGATCATTACGGTTAGGATGATGTTTAAGATAAGCATTGATTAAATCAGATGCTATCCCATGATTGTGCCTTGGAGTACCGTAGTCATCACCACGGCTTTCCAAGACAGCTTTCATTTGATCTATGGCTTCAAAGCGAGTCATAGAATCTTTTACTGCTGTCATTGTTTACCTCATTGCAATTAAAGGTAGTACCCATAAGACAGTAATAAGAATAATTAAGTTAAAGAAGTATTCAGTAGCTTCCACTAATCATCCTCATCATCATCTATGGCTATCCACCATATACACATAACTAAAGCTACAACAGCTATTAGTCCCCATTGAGTACTAAGATTAGCTAGATGTTCACTCATAGTGTAGCAACCTCAGCTTCATCCCAGAACTCTTCAACATTATCAGGTCCATAGGTTTTACTATAGACTTGATCATATTTACCTTCTTTAGCTAGCTTAATAGCCTCTTCATATGAATTAGCTTTAACAATATAGTCATGACGACCATGTTCAGTCCAAATTACAGGAACATTTACTTCATACTCAGTCATCATCATACTCCTCATCAGCACCCCAAGCATCTAGCCTATCTAGATAATCTTGGTATACCCATTCAGCTTTTTCTTCAGGTGTTTCTTCTAAGTCATAACCTAAGATCTCACCATTAGAATTATACACTGGAATTTTACCCATTGCTAAGCTCCTCTACATGAGCATAAGGATTTTGTAATGTTTGTTTATCAGCTTGAAGTTCAATCTTTTCTAATGAACATTCAATACGATATCTAACATCTTCTAATTCAGATACAGCCTTATCTAAATCATCTGATTCATAATCACCTGTATCATGTAGCTGCCAGTAAGCCATATCAAGATGACGATAGGTATCTTCAAGGGCTTTCTGTACTCTATACAATTTAGACTCTTCCATTATAGTTCTCCATGTATTTCAAGATCAAAGTCATCATCATCTTCATCAAGTAAACACTCTATGTCAGACATAAACATATTAGTTAGTTCATCACATAGAGCATCATGTACTTGATTACGAGTTAAACCTTCCCATGGTTTAACACCATAAGACTCTCTAATGCTATCCCAATCAAATTGATCATAGATATCATCAAGATCAGCTGAATAACATACTTTACGAACTACTTCTATACGCATAACATTTCTCCTTTAGATTTAAGATAAGCAGTTTAAGGACATGCTTAGGTCCGAGGGAATCCTCTGTAGACACCTTAGAAATCTACAGTAGCTTCGGGATTATATTCTACAAGATCAGTTACTTGTAGTGCAATGAAGATAGTAGAGATACCACTCCTAGCACCTTTAGTCCAAGCATACTGATACACTTTAACCTTACCTTTAGAACCATTACCTACGATGGATGGTTCAACAGGCTCTTTAGCAGAGTCTAGTACTTTAGGTGATTCATAAGTCTTACCTGTAGGACTAGTAGCCCACCGCTTAAGGTTAACATAGTACTCAAGACCATCTGGAGTCTCTTTAGACTTAACATTTAAGTCCTGAGAAGTCCAAGTCTCAGCTACATTAGTATCTGTAGTAACAATCTGAACCTCCCAAGCATCACCAGACCCAAATGGATTTACTGGCTTAGCAAGTTTAGCCCAACGGAACTCACAGTTATTAATGATACGAGTTACTGTATTTGACATGATAGTTCTCCTTTAGTTAATCATGTTTAATAGTGTACCCCTTAGGATACTTAGTGTCTGAATGACACCCCTAAGAAGACTCTAAGAGTCCTCTTTAGGCTGCCCTCCAAAGGTTACTGGTCCTCTGTATAGAGTATCATAGAATACATCACACATATTCATTAAATAAATAGGAGATGTATAAGGTAGAGAAGAAATAAATTCTTCCATTAGTGTCTCAAGGATGTCTAAAGAGTATACAGGATAGTAATTATCTTTATAGTCCATGAGAAGGTTATAAGTATTGGTGTCCATAAAGTATTCCTTTAATCTTTAATCTTTAATACATACTCTTTAATAACTTCATCTATCTTCCCTTGAGATATACCATCATAGTACTGTTCACAGACATCAAAGATAAGATCAGAGTATCTATTCTGTAACCTGAGAATGTCCTCATGATAACTCTTAAGTAGTATATCACACCTATTAGTCATCGAAGTAAGATTGGTAGTAGAACTCATAGTGTACTCCTAGTGTACTGAGGTTGAACGCTAGGTACTCTAGGTATGACCCTAGAGTACCCTTAGTGTACTCTTAGTTACTCTTAATATACTCTTAATATACCTTAAGTATATAATTACTTCCCCCGGAGGGAACCCCCTCTCCTTAACCATGCTACTAGAAAGTCCAAGAAACCTAACGGTTTTTGTCCTTTCAACCTCACTTAGTTCGGTTAGAGTTTCCCCAAGGTGACTTTAAGAGGTCATAGGAAGAAGTTAGAGCTTCTATTTGCCTTTTATAGTTGTACCAGTATCTCCTTACTGTTTGAGGTTGTCTTTGTAGCTCAATCGCTATTTGATTCCAATGATAACCATTAGCTTTCATAAATTTAAGCATGGTTTTATCTTGGTGAGACCATAAGCGACCTTTACCTGGACCTAATTCTCTAGATTCAGCATTGTTAGCCATTATCTTTTCCTCTTATCACCATAGGTGTACTCAGTGTTAATAAGTTGTTTTCTAAGTGCTAGAAGAGCTGCTCGATGAGTCTTACCATAGCCTTTATTACTGTAAACTATAGCAATCCATTGACCATCTTCTTCTACCATGCTTACTCCAAAGTTCTGCATGAAGTTTATTAGAGTGGTATCAGAGACCTTATCTCGTAGTAATGTACCCTGAGTGTCTCTACCAATCCATGCAGGAGTCATTTGAGTGTAGAAGTCGTCATCTTTATATACAGTAGTCATTAGCAATACTCCACTTTTGTTACTTCAATTTCAACAGGATAATTACGATTACGCCATATTGTAGCTTCTTTAGTTATTTTATTTAAGTCGAAAGACTCTTTTAGAGCCCAACAGCCTACCCATAGTGTATAGTACTTTTTCATTAGATATCTCCCCATCCAGCTGAATGTAACCAAGCGTTATCTGCTTTAGAGTTAGCCTCACGGCGTTCCCTAGTGTGCTCACAAGAGTCACATAGAAGTAACTCTCCACGTATACCAGTAGTACCACAATCGGATTCGACTGGACGATAGTCGTACCCTGATGGTACATACTGGGTTACTTTGTTTGTGCAACGCATAATGTTTCTCCTGTTTATTTACGGTGTACTTACGGTGTACTTTGGGTGTACTTCCGTTTGCTCTCCGATGCCCCCGAAAAGACACCGCAAGATACCCCACCTCGCATAGGTTACCTTGCAATGCCCCTTAAATGTACTCAGAATGTACCCAGAGTGCTCCAGAGTGCCACTCTATGGGACACTCTAGAGACACTCATAAGACACTCCTAGTTCTTTTTACGGTATTCCTCTATGGCTTTCTTAGATGCCTCTAGACGCTCCTCTAGTTTTGTATAAAACTCAAAGAAAGCATCTAATTGGTTCTTGTCTTTAAAAGATCCTATAAGGACATAGCCTTTTTCTTTCATGTCTTCGTATGCATCTGCTATTGTGTTATACATTTTTGAGTACCTCTAAGGCAAACCCGTATGGATTAGACTGATATGCTTGGTATTCCTTTAAGGACACCTCTTTCATGTCTACACCATCACGTATTACCTCGTCTATCCACTGATGAACCTCAGTATCAGACATTTCAGGACTCTCTTTGCGTAGAATCTTAACCGCTTCTACCATGCGTACTGTTAAGCTTTCCATAATGTTTCTCCTATGGTTTATTCAGCCGAAATGACTGGCATAAGACACCCCGAAGGATGCCTTATAACTGTCACTTAGGACATACAAGCTTGATCAGCAAATGCTTGCCTTAAAGCTCTGTCTAAGTCTGACTCTTCGTGATATTCGAATGAACCGAACCAACGATTAGGATCGAATCCACCGAATGCTTCAAAGACAATAGGGAATCTACCCTCTTTGCCACGAAGAAGCTCATTGCAGAAGGCTAAACGTTCTTCATCATTAGTACCATAACGATAAAGATGACACATCCGAACACGACCATCAGAGCATGTAGCAAAGATAGTGTGACCACGATCATGCTTTACTGACTTAAGTTCTTCAATGAAAACTACTTCAGACTTACGTGAAGCCATACCTGCATTTTTAACGTCAAACATAATGTTTCTCCTTTAGTTTACGTTAGTGACCTATCTCATCAGTGTATAGAGGTCATCCTATACAGACACCGGGGACGGGTTAGCTAGACCCTGAGGGATGTCCCCGGTATGTTTCGAATTATAAAGTAAGTAATGATACCATACAACATAAAGCACCAAAGGATAATGCCATAGATGCTCCAAAGATTTCTCTAGCATCACGTTGCCATGATCCAATGATTAACCAAGGTAAACCTATTATGATGAAAGAAAAAATTCCAATAGTAGAGAATATAGTAAACAGATAGTTCATGATACACCTCCTACAGTGTTTATTTAAAAGGGGGGTCTTAACCTACAATCAGGTACATAGGAAAAGAGGATTCATTTTTAAACACACACAGAGTACACCTAAAATTTCCCACACAGAGTACTCCTAAATTTCCCACAGAGTACCCCCAAAATACCCCAAGGGGGTCACCAAAATAAAATCATGATTCCTTAAAACTCTTTATTTATCAATAGTTTACTAGTAGCATTGTTAAGGAAAAACCCTTTGTTATCAAGAAGATAGAAGATGACCCTAGAGGATACTATGGGAATAACTAATAAAGACAATACTTCAAGTACATCACGAAAAATAAGTAATCGTGAAAAACTTGAAATGCTCAAAGAAAAGAAACGTAGAGAAAAACAAGAATATTACAAAGATAATTTTGAAGACTTTGCTAAAGATCACATTAAGATTATTACAAAGGATTCATCTAAAGGATTTGTACCTTTTGAATTTAATGATGCTCAAAAGGTTATTAACACTCAACTAGAAGAACAATTAAAAGATACCGGGAAAGTCAGAGCTATTATTCTTAAAGCTAGACAACAAGGTATTTCTACTTATTGTGCTGCTAGAGTATTTTGGAAAACGTATTATAATGCTTACACCAGGTCAGTCGTTATGGCTCACGATAGCCCTACTTCAGATGCTTTGTTTGCTATGTCTAAGAACCTTATTCAATATATGGATGAAGATCTTAGACCTTCCTATAGTAGGTCAAATGCTAAAGAAATTCAGTTTGAACATAACAATGCAGGCTATAGATTATATACTGCTGGCTCACCCGAGGCAGGTAGGGGAACTACGCCTACGATTGCTCACTTATCAGAAGTCGCATTTTGGCAGCATGATGAAAAGATTCTTGCGGGTTTATTCCAAGGGATATCCCAAGCTGATAACACAGAGGTTATCCTTGAATCAACTGCAAATGGAGCTTCAGGGGAATTCTTTAGGCTCTGGAAAGGAGCAGTAGAAGGAACTAATGGTTATATCCCTGTATTTGTTCCTTGGTTTCTTACTGAAGAATATAGGGTTAAATCCCCTTCCTCTTTTGAATTAACTTCTGATGAAGAAAGTTTAAAAGAAAAGTATGATTTAGATAATGATCAATTATATTGGAGAAGGTTAAAGATAGCTGAGAGTGGGGAAAGAAAGTTCCAACAGGAATACCCTGCTGAACCTGAAGAAGCCTTTATTGTATCTGGTTCTAATGTCTTTAGTACTGAAATCCTTAATGATATGGTTCCTAAAGCTGCTAAAAAGCGAATGAGATTTGATGATGCTTATGGCTCTTGGGATGAGAATAGGGATGGTGAATTACAAGTATGGATTCCTCCTCACTTTGATGAAAAATTTGTTATAGGGGCTGATGTTAGTCTAGGTACTAACCAAGATTATTCTATAGCTACTGTCTTTAATACTGATAGACAGCTATGTGCTTTATATAGAACTAATATTATGGATCCCGGAACCTTTGGGGATATCTTATTTTATCTTGGAAGATACTATAATAATGCTCTATTAGCAGTAGAATCTAATAGTATCGGTAACACCACACTAGATCGTCTAATGCAAATGTCTTATCTTAATCTTTACTATGAAACTAAAGTTGCTAGTATGAGAACTAAAGATACTACAAGGTTGGGGTTCCGTACTACTGCGGCTTCTAAACCTAGGATTATCGGTTACCTCAAAAGGTTGATTGAAGATTTAGATATTGATTTACCTTCTGATATTGTCATTCAGGAATTAAAAGATTATATTGCTAATGATAATGGGAAAACAGAAGCTATGGCTGGTTCTCATGATGATACTATTATGGCTGTAGCTATTGCTATGGAAGTTCTACGTACTCACTCAGATAGGCTAACTACAGATACTGTCTCATGGAAACATAAAGCATCTTTAATTCAGGAGGATAATACTACATGGCTGTAGACAACGCTAAGATTGCTGCTGCTAAAGAGCGTTTAAAAGATCACCCAGGTGGTCAGAACCTTAAAATGATTACTAATAGTGAAAAAGCTAAAGAGTATCAAAGACGTTCAGTAGAGTCTAGGAAACGTAATAAAGAAAGGGTTCAGGATTTACGTACATTCTGGAAAGATTTTGATAGGGCAGGGTTAGGACTCGAAGCTGATCAAAATGTTAAGGGTGTAGATGTAATTGAATTCTTAATGAAGAAAGCATTTATGGATGAAGATTTTGAGTTAGCAGGTATGTATGCTGAAAAGTTAGCTCAATATCAAACTCCTAAGTTAGCATCACAACAAGTGACTAACACCAATATTGATCTCAAAGATTTGTCTGATGAAGAATTCCAGGCAGAGTTAAAGAGGTTAGAGGAAGAAGACTCCAAGAAAAATTCGGAGTGACTCTAAAGGATTTCTACCATGTCCTCAACTTGCGCTCGGCAGGGGTAGAGAACCGAGCAACTTAAAAAGCACATTACCTCAGTTAAATCTGGAGCGCACTGATAAAGCGTGTAGTGTGTTTTTTAAGTAATTTAAATACATAGTTAGATAGATAGGTAGTGGTATGTCCCGTTTTATGCAAGTACCAAAAGAAAAACCTCAGAACACTAAACAAGAAAAGCCCCGTGAGATGACTCGTCCGGGTTCTTATAGTTCTGAAGATTTAATGGGTACTAAAAAGATTCCAACTAAAGGAGGTTACCGATAGTGGCCTCTTATTATGGTTATAAAGAAAAAGTAAGTGATACACAATTAGTTAACTTAATTGAGTCTGGTGTACAGAACTCTATTGGTGATTGGCTTAATTCATCTGATCTTACTAATGAGCGTTTACGTAGTACTTATGAATATGCAGGAGTACCTGCAGGACACCTTAAACCTCAAGGTGTTTCTAGTATTGTAGATACGTCAACGACTGAAACGGTTGAAGCATATGCTGCTATTCTGTCTGATTTATTTCTTAATAATCAACGGTTAGCTCGTTTTGTTCCTTACAATGATACTCCGGGTGCTTTTAAAGTAGCTAAAGATGCATCATTGTTAGTTAACTATTGTTTGTTTAAACAAAACAATGGATGGGAAATTCTAGAAGCATGGATGAAATGTGCCTTGCTTTGGAAGAATGGAATTATCCGTTGGGACTATATTGAAGACTATGAGTATGTCTTTGAAGAATACGCTAGAATTACTCAAACTAAACTAGATACTTTATTAGCTGAAGATAACATTGAAATTGTAGGTGAACTAAACTTTGAGAATGAAATCTCAATGGAAGGTAACACTGAATTTGTTTATGTTGATGTTCGGCTAAGACGCAAAGTAAATAAATCCAAAGTAAAATTAGAACTAATTCCACCAGAAGCTTTCCGTATTTCAAGGGATGCTACAGCTATTGATCAATCTGAATTTGTAGGTATTCAATCTACCTATACACGTTCAGAGATGCGTAAGATGTGGCCAGAAATGTCTGAAACCTTAACGGAAGATGATTGGAATGAACTTGGTACTAATCAGTATTGGAATGGTAACACCCGCTATTCAGAGGATGTTGCCGCTCGAAAGCTTGTTACAGGTCAGGAATATTGGCAGGGTTCTGCTAACCATGACGTGACACCGCTTGAGGCGAACCGTGAAGTTACGGTAACTGAGTGTTGGATGAAAGTCGATCGAGACGGGGATGGTATTGCAGAGCTGAAGCGATTCATTCTGGCAGGCACACATATCTTGCTAGAAGAAGATGTTGATATGATACCGCTTGCTTCATTGTCTCCCATCAATATACCGTTCGAGTTTTATGGACTATCCATCGCTGACTTCACGCGTTCGTCCACCCTAGCATCTACTGCGATTCTTCGTGGTTTTGTAGAGAATACTTATTTAACTAACTATTCTCCAAAGCTCGCAGATCCAAACGTAGTAGATTTCAGTGCTCTTCAAAATATGAAACCTAAGCAGATTATTCCTACTAATGGTAATCCTGCTACAGCTGTATCAGCTATGGTTCCAGAAACTTTGAATACAAGTACTGTACCTTTGCTTCAACATTTACAAGAAATCAAAGAACAAGCTACAGGTATGTCTAAGGCTGCTCAAGGTCTTAACGATACTCTTTATGTTTCTGGTAATTCAGAACAGAAGTTAGCGGCTGTACAGTCGGCTTCACAAAAGCGTATTCAACAGATTGCCCGTAGGTTTGCTGAAACTGGCTTTAAACGTCTTTGTCTTGGTATTTATCATACCATGCGTAAATGTATGACTCAAGAAATTAGTTGTAATATTGCTAATAGTTTTGCTAATATTAATCCTTCAGAGTTACCTTATACTCTTGAATGTGATGTATTTGTAGACATTGGTGAAAACTCAAATCTTAATAAAATTCAAAAGTTAAAATCTCTTGGACAAGAAATTATTCCAGCTTTACAAGCTCAAGGTGCAGGTATGGTTGTTAAACCAGAATCACCTGCAATACTTGCAAATCAATTAGTGGAAGCTATGGGCTTAGATGCTAATGATTTCTTACAAGATTATACTAATGAAGACTTTAAGAAGAAAGCTGCTGAACAAATGCAAAAGAAAGCTCAAGAAGCTGAACAAGCTAAACAACTTGAAATTGCTAAAGCTCAAGCAGATGTACAATTACAACAAGCTAATGTAGGATATACTCAAGCACAAGCTCAAAATACTATGGCAGATAATAGTCGTCAAATGGCAATTGCTATTGACAGGCATTATCAAGAGTGGGCTGATATGGCAATTAAAGCAGTTAAAGAAGGAGCAGAAATTCCTCCACATCCTGACTTTAATGAAGTAATAGCTATGACTCAACAGATTATGAACCAAGGACAATAATGGAAAAATACCGGAAGTCAGGCGAGAAGAGCCTGGGTAACAAAGTTCACCCTGATATGATTGCAAAGGAAGCTTTAGTTAAGGCAACCTTTGCATCAGAAGAGCGAGATAAATTTTTTGATGACGCTTATGGTGAATTACTAGTAACATACTTTATGCATTGGCTTAAGACTGATCCGCATGAAACTAAAACAAGAGAGTTTATTTATAACTCAGCTTTAGCTTTAGGTGATGTACGTCAAAAGTTAGTAGAGTATGAAATGCTAGGAAAGAATGTTCAATTTATGGAGGACAATAATGCGTCAAGTTAATTATAATGATGTTGTATCTAATTTAAAAGATATGATTAACACACTAGAATATGATTCAATGCGTAGTCCGGGTAAAGCAAAAATTAATGCTGATACTCTGGTTAGTATGTATACGCTATTAGATCGTTATACAGCAGTAGAAGCACCTACTGTAAAGCAAGAAGCAGCAGTAGAAGAAGCTCCTGCTAAAAAACCTGTAGGCCGCCCTGCGGTTAAATCTACAGCTAAATAACTGAGGATAAAATTTTATGGCTGAAGCAAACGAATCTCTACCCACGGATGACATTCCTGCCGAAGTAAACAATGGTTCAACTGAACAAGAACTCTTGGATGCCGTTTTAGCACAATCACAATTTGTGTCAGAATCGCTACCCGATGAAGAGATTCCTGAAGTTGGCCCGTCTGAATCAGATCAAGAAGACCCAGAAGAATCTGATGAAGTCGTTAATGGAGTTGAAGAAGAAGTCGAATACGAAGAAGAAGAAACTGATGATGAGGATGCTACGGCTACCCAAGATTCAGAAGTGTATTCTTTAGAAGATTTAGACTTAGATGCACAAGTCATGGTCAAAATTGATGGTGAGGAAGTGCCTGTATCTTTTAGTGATCTTGTAAAAGGTTACTCTACTGAACAATCTCTTTCTAACAAGGGTCGTGAGTTAGGTGAAGCCCGTAAAGAGCTAGAAGCTGAACGTGAAGAGCAGTTAGCAGAAATCAATAAAATTGGTCAAGCTAGTGCTGCTGTACTTTTATCTCAAGAACAAACATATGCTAAAGAATACCATGATATCGAAGCAAAAATTACAGAAGCTCGAAACAATGGTGATACATATGAATTGTCTGAATTAAAAGATCAACGTGAACAAGCTCAGCAAAAATATTGGGATGCTCGTAAAACTCGTGAAGGCTTAATGAAAAACGTAGAAGAGCAGCAAGCTGTTGTTTATGAAAAACAATGGAATGAAGCTTTAGAAACGTTTAATACTACTATTAATGATTACGTACCAGGATTTAACGAAGAAGTAGCTGGAGAGATTCGTCAATTTGCTATTGATGAAGGAATTCCAGAAGAGTTTATTGACACTGTTGTCGATCCTGTTATGGTTAAATTTGTTAATGAGTATCGGTTACTTAAACAAGGTGTTACTAAAGGGCAAGCTAAACGTAAATCAGCCCCAAGTAAACAATTACCTGTTAAGAATCCTAAGTCTACTGCGAAGAAAAAATCAGATCAAGATGCTATGATTAAGGCAAGAGCCTTTAAAGAAGATGCATCTGGAGATGATCAAATGGCATTCCTAAGACAACTGGCTTCCCGATCTTTAGGTAATTAAAAACATTTCTTATATCGGAGAATAATAAAAATGGCAATTGTTGCAGGTCGTGGTGTATCCACAGGTCGTGCTCAGGCAGACGTAACTTCAGGTCGTAATAACGCAGACGTATCTCAGCGTGAAGACTTGGCAAACTTCATCACGATGATTACTCGTGAAGAAACTCCTTTCACTTCATCAATCGGTAAAACTAAAGCTACCGCTATTTTTCATGAATGGCAAACAGACGAACTAGCTGCTCCAGGCAACTCTCGTCTTGCTGAAGGTGCTGAAATCGGTTCTGATGTTGCTTACACAACTGGACCTCATCGTTCACGTTTGGGTAACTACACTCAGATCAACGGTAAGTCACTTGCAGTATCTGGCACTCGTCGTGCAGTAGATCAAGCAGGTGTTGCTGATGAATATGCTTATCAGCTCAAGAAGCGTGGTACTGAACTTCGCCGTGATGTTGAACTTGATATGATTCATTCATACAACGTAGCATCAGCTTCAGGTACTCGTACTGCTGGTGGTTTCCAAGCTTTCATTCAGTCAGCTGATACTGTTAACTACGTAGGTGAGTTCCAAGCTCCTTCAGCAGCTACTACTGGTGCTGGTACTGATAACGCAGGTTCTTCTCAGATTCGTTCTTCTATCAACGGTTCTACAACTGCTCCTGATCGTGCTGCACTTGCACTTTCAGACATTGATGCTGTTATGCAGAAGATCTACGAAGAAGGCGGTAAGGCAACTCGTGTAATGTTGTCTCCAAAGCTTCGCCGTGACTTCTCTGACTTGATTCAAGCAGAGTCTAACGTTCGCCGTAACGTAGATGAGTCTGGTAAGCTTCGTCAATCAGTAGACGTTTACATGTCAGACTTTGGTGATCTCATGGTAGTTCCTAACTACATCATGGGTCTTTCAAATACAGTAGCATTCACAGGTGACGACAACGTTGCTCACTCAGGTGCTGGTGTTACTGACGTAGCTGACTTTGCTGCATTGATCTATGATCCAATGTGGTTCAACGTAGCTACTTTGCGTCCACTTACAGAAGTAGACGTAGGTCAGAAAGGTGACTCTACTGTCGGTATGATGGTTGAAGAGACTACTCTTGAAGTACGTAACCCTAAGGGTTGTGGCGCAATCTATGGATTAGAATGATATTGATTTATAAGGATTTTTATGGCAAAACAATGTAAATACTATGATGTTTGCGGAAATAATGTAGGGTCTAATTCAAGACATTTAGAATGTTCTAAGTGTTCTACTATCCGTAAACGTTATGGAATTACATTAGAAGAACGAAATTCTTTATACGAAGAACAAAATGGCTGTTGTGCTATTTGTGATAGACAAATTCAATTTTATAATACTCTTAAAGAAAATCCTAATGGATTTGAAAGAGCTGTAGTTGATCATTGTCATACTTCAAAAGAAGTTCGTGGTATTCTTTGCCATAGCTGTAATGTATCTTTAGGATTAGTCCAAGACAATACAGATATCCTTGTAAGAATGATATCATATCTAAAAGACTAAATGAAGGGGGACTTAGGTTCCCCTTCTTTTATTATTAAGTTATATGGGAGTTATAACTATGTTAGTAATTAAAAGCGAAAGCACAGGTGTTATCTATCCTGCTGATAATTGTTCTTGGAAAGAGGCAGCTTCAGCTAGTGGAAATGGCTATACAATTAACACAGCGAATTTTTATGGTACAGGTAGTGCAGTAAGTATTGCTAACCCTGTATTAGGTTTTATCGGCAAATCAGGTCGATTCGTTAAGATTTCAGATTAAGGATTAAAATGGCTAAGTGGAAAGTAGGGGATAAGATGAATCCCGGATCCCTTCAAGGTACATTTGAATATGATTCAGGTGCGGCTACAGGTGAGTCTATCTGGACTGTTCAACAAGATGAAAAACCTTTTATTGAACAAGCTAAATTAGATAGGGAAGCAGGTGCTAAGAAAGGTGCAGGCTATAAAAAGTTTGCTACGATTCCAGATATTGTAGCTATTGATATTCTTAATAAATATGGTATTGATATTCATGATCCTAATACAATGCAGGATCAAGAAAAGATGACTAAGTTTAAAAATATTATTAAGACAGAGTATAAGTACTTACTGTCTTATTAGGAGATAATAAATGGCGACTCCATTATTTGATGCATTAGTAACAAAGGTGCGTAATTGGGCCAACCGAGATAGTGATGTATTACCGGATAGCCTTATCACAGACTTCTTAGATTATTCCGCAGATTACTGTTATAACAAACTAAGAATTCCTCCATTTGAATTTACATATACTTATGCTCCTATTACAGAAGCAACTAAAGATGAAACAGTTTTAACACTACCACCAAACTTTACAGAACTTATTACATTTTCTCGTACTGATGCTAATGGTATTAAACACGTATTTAATAAACAGTTTGTAGAAAAAGAATTTAGTAATTCATTAACTACTAAACCTGAAAACTCTTTTACTTATAAAGGTAATACTATTGAGTTTTATCCTAAGGCAGAAGTAGGCGATATTTATGAATTACATTACTATCGTAGATTGTTTGATTTAGATGCAACATACTCAGTAAACCAAGCTAACATTGATGTTGGTAACTGTGTGTCTGCTAATGAAGGAGATGCAGGAGCAGTAGAGTTCCCTGCAGATTCAGGTAATTATTATACTGGTTTAGAAGTATATAACTGGCTTCGTGATGATAACGAAAGAGTATTACTGTGGGGTGCTTTTGCACACACATTGGATTATTTAGGCGAAGATGAAAGAGCTCTTAAATTCTTTCAAAAGCAAGAACTTGCAGTTCAAGAATTAAATAATGATGAAAAACAAAGAAAAGCAAAAGGTGCTACAGTATCTGTAACCTTTGAAGTTTCAGAATTGCTTTAGGAGTGTTAAATGGCTATTGAATTAAATGATAATTCAACTTCAGCAGGCTTAGTTACTAAGAAAGCTGAGGGTGGAGCTTATACTAGCGAAGCTGAAGGCTCCTATGGAACAGCATTAAGTGCTGCAAATGAAGCTATTCAAGCACAACTAGCAGCTGAAGCAGCTCAAGTAGCAGCTGAAGCAGCTCAAACAGCAGCAGAATTAGCAGAAACTAATGCAGAAACTGCTGAGACTAACGCTGAAACTGCTGAGACTAATGCTGAAACTGCTGAGACTAATGCTCAAGCAAGTGCAAGTGCGGCTTCTACTTCAGAAACAAATGCAGCAACAAGCGAAAGTAATGCTGCAACATCTGCTTCTAATGCTTTAACTTCTGCTAATAATGCATCAACATCTGAAACTAATGCTGCTACTAGTGCTAGTAATGCTTCTACAAGTGAAACTAATGCTTCTAATAGTGCATCAGCTGCTTTAACTAGTGAAAACAATGCTGCTACAAGTGAAACTAATGCAGCTACAAGTGCAAGTGCAGCTTTAACATCTGAAAATAATGCTGCTACATCAGAAACAAATGCAGCTACATCTGCTTCTAATGCTTTAACTTCTGCTAATAATGCGGCTACATCAGAATCTAATGCATCTACATCAGAAGCTAATGCTTTAACATCTGCTAATAACGCAAGTACTAGCGAAAGCAATGCATCAACTTCTGAAACAAATGCTTCTAATAGTGCAATAGCAGCAGCATCCGCAAAAACAGCTGCAGAATCAGCTCGAGATGCTACATTACAAGCATATGATAACTTTGATGATAGGTATTTAGGGGCTAAGGCTTCAGATCCTACTACAGATAATGATGGTGATCCTTTAATTGCTGGTTCATTATACTTTGATACTACTAATGAAGTAATGAAGTTGTATACTGGGTCAACTTGGGTTATTGCTTATGCTGATTTTAGTAATGTAGATACAGATAGTTTAGCTGAAGGTGATGTTAACCTTTATTACACTGATACTCGTGCTAATACAGCAATAGATACTCGTGTAAATAAAACTTTTGTAGATGCTTTAAATGTAGATGCTGATACACTTGATGGTATTGATTCAACTGGTTTCGCTACTTCTGCTCAAGGTTCTTTAGCTGATTCAGCTATTCAACCCAATGATAATATTAGTGAACTTACTAATGATTCTAATTATACTGTAGATGGAACTGCTGTTACTTTTAGTAGTGTTCAATTTACTGGAGGCACAGGTAATCAAGGTACTGTATCTTGGAATACAGATGAAGAAACATTAGACTTAATTGAAAATGGAACAATCCTTCAAATAGGTCAAGAATTACATTATAATGTTCGTAATAATACTGGATCAACTATTTTAAATGGTACTCCTGTATATGCCACAGGAACTATAGGTAACAGTGGGCGTATTACTATAGCACCCTATATTGCTAATGGAAGTATTTCTGCTAAGTTTTTCTTAGGTATTACTACAGAAGATATTGCAAATGATACTGATGGTAAAGTTACTCAATTTGGTAAAGTTAGAGATTTAAATACTTCTGCTTATAATGATGGTGATGTTCTTTATGTTAGCCCTACAACTGCAGGTGCTTTAACTTCTACAGAACCTACTGGTTCTAATATTAATTTATCTGTAGCTTTTGTTATTCATGCTCATGCTAGTGGAACATTATTTGTTCGATCTAATAATTTAAATAAAAACGAATTTGCAACAGCAGCTCAAGGTACTAATGCTGATACCGCTTATAGTTGGGGTGACCATAATGGTTTATATGACCCAGCAGGTACTGCTGTAGCACTTGCAATCGCATTAGGATAGGAATATGGCAAACACATTTAAACTTAAAACAGATACAGCAGTTGGAACATCAGCTGCTACAGTATACACCTGTCCATCTGCAACGCAAACTACTGTAATTGGAATGACTGTTGCTAATATTGTAACTTCTCAAATTGAAGTAGATGTACAGATTACAAATAATGATGGTGATAATGTATATGTTATTAAAAATGCTCCAATTCCTGTAGGGAGTTCATTAGTAGTTATTGGTGGTGAACAAAAAGTAGTATTAGAACCATCTGATACTATTACAGTTACAAGCAATACATTATCTTCTGCTGATGTCGCATTAAGTATTTTGGAGATTTCGTAATGGGATACATCGGCTCTGGCCCAACTCGCTTTAACACTGCGGATGAACTCACAGTCACGGGTGATGCTGAGTTTAATGGCAACCTAACTGTTAAAGGCACAACTACAACTATCGACTCTGCGTCAGTGCAGACTGTTGACTTGGGCGATAACGATAAGATTCGCTTGGGTGATGGGAATGACCTGCAGATTTATCATGATGGATCTCATAGCTACATTCAAGATGCCGGTACAGGGTCTTTAAGAATTGTATCCGACGGTACAGCAATTTCTTTACAATCTTTGACTGAAAATTATTTGCAGGCAGTAAAGGATGGAGCAGTTACACTTTACTACGACAATAGCCAGAAACTCGCCACAACCAACGTAGGCGTGACCGTCACAGGCAATATTTCTGCAGATGGTTTTAGAGGCAATGATAACGCCTCTATTGAACTAGGTAATATTGGCGATTTTAAAATTTTACATGATGGGTCAAATAGCCTTATCAAAGATGAAGGTGCAGGTTATTTAATATTAAGAAGTAACGGCCCCGGCACAGCAATTCAAAACGCATCTAATCAAAATCTTATATTAACAGGCTCTAGTGACGTATCTCTTGCGTATGGTGCTTCAACTAGGCTTGTTACTACTAATGGCGGCGTAACTGTTACAGGTGCGGTTACTGCAAGCGGACTCAGCGTAGACGGCGGCACAATCAAACTGGATGGGAATTATCCGGTTGGTACACAGAACGTAGCACTTGGTGACACTGCTCTTGACTCAGGTTCACTGACCGGTGGATATAACACTGCCGTCGGTCACGGAGCAATGACCAATAATACTTCTGGTCAAGAAAACACGGCTATTGGTCGCTTGGCACTTCAAAATAACAACACAGGCTCTAACAACATTGCCGTCGGTGCTATTGCTCTTGCTGATAATACTACTGGGGCAGACAACACTGCGGTAGGTCTTGGGGCTTTGGGCGATAACACAACAGCCTCTGACAATACCGCTGTTGGTAGCAATGCCTTACGGGTAAACACCACAGGTGCGCAGAACGTAGCAGTAGGTACAAGGGCGTTAGAGGACAACACCACAGCAAATAACAATACGGCTGTTGGCTATGTTGCATTATTCAATAATATAACTGGGGCGCAAAATCAGGCTATAGGTGCTTTTGCTTTAGGACTCAATACCACAGGATCTGACAATGATGCTATTGGCTATTCTGCTTTGTATGCGAATACCACAGGCGGACAAAATGTTGCAGTAGGACGTGAAGCACTTACATCAAACACTACTGCCACCAACAACACGGCTGTTGGTTATCAGGCTATGTTGGACAACACAACTGGCCAAGAAAATACTGCTGTTGGTTGGAAAGCGTTGGAAAATAACACGACAGGGATTGAAAATACCGCTGTCGGTCGAGCTACTTTAAACGGAAATACAACGGGTAATTACAACACCGCTTTTGGTAGGTCGGCTATGGCCAATGGAGTAAACACTGGTGCTTCTAATACAGCCATTGGACACAATTCGCTTTTAAATAACACCGCCTCCTTCAACACTGCTGTTGGGAAAGGCGCACTCCTCGCAAACACCACGGGTGCTTCTAACGTAGCTGTTGGTACTAATGCGTTAGATTCAAATACCACTGCAACTGGTAATGTTGCAGTTGGTTTTAGAGCATTAGAAGATAACACTACCGGTGGTGGGTTAGTGGCAGTTGGATATAATGCGTTAGCAAACAACACTACCGCAGGTAGTAATTCTGCTTTTGGACTTGAAGCTCTGGTAACTAATACTACTGGTGATTCTAATACAGCAGTGGGTCGTGAAGCACTCAAGGCAAACACCACAGCCTCCAACAACACTGCTGTTGGGTATCAGTCGTTGTACGCAAACACCACAGGTACATCAAACGTGGCCGTTGGTCATAAAGCACTGTTTGCAAACACCACTGCAACTGACAACACTGGCATTGGTTATTTTTCTTTGGCCGCCAATACCACAGGTGCAAGTAATACTGGACTGGGTAAAGGTGCTGTTCGTTCGAATACGACAGGTTCAGACAACACGGGCGTAGGTAAAGATGCTCTTCATTTAAATACCACAGGCGGAAGCAACACTGCTGTTGGTTATCAGTCACTTTACGAAAACACAACAGGTTACGGTAACACTGCCGTTGGTTACAAGGCAGGAGAAAATAATACCACCGGAGTTAATAACACATTCATTGGTCATCGGGTTGCAGATACAGGGTCAGCGATTACAGGAAGCAGAAACACTGCGGTAGGCTCACACTTAGATGGAATTATTGAAGGGCCGTTTGCAAACCTTACCTCTGGAACCGACAACTCTGCGTTTGGCGGAGGAACATTAAGGTCAGTGACTTCTGGGGCCAGTAACGTAGCAATGGGGAATAGGGCGCTTCAAAGCACCACTACAGCCTCCAATAACACTGCTGTTGGGTATCAGGCACTTCGCAACAACACCACATCCAACAACAACACTGCTTTTGGGTATCAGGCATTATATTCCAACAATACAGGTTCCGGTCAAAACACTGCGGTTGGATATCAAGCGTTATATTCACAAAACGGCGTAGCAAGATATAACACCGCTGTTGGTAACTCTGCAGGATTAAACATAACAACAGGCATCGGCAATCATTGTTTTGGGCATTTAGCTGGAACGGATGCTGTTTTTAATGTAACAACTGAGTTTGACAGGCTTGTTCTTGGTAATAATTTTACGACAAATGCTTATGTAAAAGTGGCGTGGACTGTTACCTCAGACGAACGGGACAAAACTCAAATTGCTGATTGCCCACACGGATTAGATTTTGTAAATCAACTTCAGCCAAGAGAATTTTATTTCCGCAAAGAACGTGGTTCTGATGAGATTAGCGGGACTAAACATTATGGTTTTATTGCTCAAGAATTAATGGCAATTGAAGGCGACGATCCTGTCATTATCGACAATGAAGTTGAAGAAAACTTAAAGTATAAAGGTGAGCATCTTGTCCCTGTACTTGTAAAAGCATTGCAGGAATTGTCTGCAAAAGTGGAAACACTAGAAGCTAAAGTAGCAACACTAGAAGGAGCATAAAATGGAAGAACTCACAGCAGAACAAATCGCACAACACTACTCAGCGGCAATGGACTCAGTGAATCTCCTCAATGCAGGACAGCCTGAAGATATGAGCGATGATGACTGGGCTGATTGTGTCAGCAG
>Ga0209653_1000828_pt1 | contig 26383 bp, 34 predicted proteins | sample SaaInl6LU_22_DNA_FD_184644 | JGI IMG/M metagenome (GOLD analysis project Ga0209653, IMG submission 184644) | Marine microbial communities from expanding oxygen minimum zones in the Saanich Inlet - ESP_116LU_22_DNA (SPAdes) (version 2) | ecosystem: Environmental > Aquatic > Marine > Intertidal...
TCAATTTCAAACTGGTTTACACTAAGAAACAGGGCTAAATAATATGCTAAAGATAAAGCTAATCTTATTAAGTTTATTATTTACAATAGTAAGCTATGGCCAGACCATTAAAGAGATTGAAACTGATATATTTAAAGTAACTTACTCGGAAATCTATCAACAGCCACTTGAGCTCTCTTATAATATAGAGTGCTTAGGTGGTGATGCATCTAGACAGGGTCTAGATTTTAAGAAATATCCAGGTGTGATTACATCAGACAATGATGATTATAAAAATAATATTTGGGATAAGGGTCATTTAGCACCGGCTGCAGATTTTAATTGCACTGATGAAATGCTAAGATCTACATTTACCTATATTAATTGTGCACTACAACACCAGGGTTTAAATAGAGGACCTTGGAAAGAATTAGAAAGATTTGAGAGAGAATTAGCCAATCTTTTTGCATTTGTTAATGTGACTGTAATCGTAGACTTCTGTGATGAACCTAGTAGATGGTTACAAACCGGAGCTCTTGTACCAATTGGGTTTACTAAGATAATTTGGTGTGATGGTGAAAAGTTTGAGTTCTACTTTCCAAACGAAGATGTTTCAGGTCAACATTGGACAAAATTTAAAACTAACTAAATGGAGCTAATAAGCACACATCCAGTTAAGAAATCTGATTTAGGATTTCATGGTAATCTTTTCGGTGGCAAGCTACTTGCATGGGTAGATGCTGCTGGAGCAGCATATGCTTCACAAGTGTGTGATACTCCAAGAATGGTAACAATTCTTATTGATGAATGTGTTTTCCAAAAACCGGCAAAAGAGGGTCATCTTCTTAAAATATACGGTAGCGTGGAATCTATGGGTAACACATCTGTAACCCTGAATGTGGAAGCTAGAAGTCATAATGTTTATGATGGTCGCCAAGCAATCATCTTAAGTACTAATATTAAGTTTGTAAGAATCGATGAGCAAGGAGAGGCTATTCCGATAAGCCAGAGAGTTAAAGAAAAATATAAAATTGATATATAACTTAAGTAAAGTTTAAAAAACAACTAGAATATCATGGATAATATCGATATGTTTACAGAGCTTTTCTCTGATTTTGATTTAGTTATCGAACCTAGAGGTAGCAGAGAGACAAAAAAGAGAACCATTGAAAAAAATGCTGGTTTAACAACTAACAAGTCAATCGGTGACCTTAAGAAAACTTTAAATAGACTTAATAAAGAATATAAACTTGCACAAAAGTCTTTTAAGCATAATAAATTATCAAGACAAGAACTTTTTGATTTTGAATGGAGAATCTTTGAGATTCAAGAAGAATTAAAAAGAATAGAAGACCGAGAAAGAAACGGTGATTTATAATGAAACACATACCACAATTTGAACAATTTATTAATGAGCAAGCTCTGGAGACTAGATATTCTGCAGGGTTAGCAATAGTGTTTGATGGTAAAGTTTTGTTAGGTCACAGTACTGGTAGAAAGTCAAATACAGGTTTTGGTATTTCAAAGGGTGGAATTGATGATGGAGAATCTGTAATAGAGGCTGCAATCAGAGAAACCAGAGAAGAATTCGGTATTAAAGTACCAAGGAGTTTAATCAAGAGCCCAGAATATACATTCATTGTTACTTCTAGAAAGTATAAATACAATAAAGTTGTCTATTATTATATAGTAGAACTGGAAAGCCTAGCTCAAATTGGACTTAAAAAACTTAAGGTTCCAAAAAAGCAACTACAGATCAAAGAGGTTGACTCTGCCAGATTTATGGACAGAGATGAAGCAAATAAGCATATTATGTTAAGTCAAATCCCTGTGTTGCAGAATTTAACAGCACAAGGATTAATATGAGAGAATTTATAGAACTTTATATTGGGCAATGGGGCTGGTTGGTACTAGTTACAATTATTGCAGTTTCATTTAAAGATGCAATTAATAATCTTATAATAGGAGCTCAATTCTTATGGGGCAGTGATTATAATGTTGATGATATGGTCTGGATTAAAGGAACTAAAAAAGCCAGAATTATCAGACAGAATATTTGGAAAACAACATTCTATCTTTATGGCCATGACAGAAAATTTATTGTACCTAACAATATGTTGTGGAGACTGGAGATAGAAAAGGAGCTTCCAAATGGAACAAATGAATAAATCAATATATAATTAGTATATGAAATACGTTAAAACATATGAAGATTACGTTAATGAAGTAAATAGAGCTGGTAAACCTTACCATGGCTCTAAAATACTTGTATTTGATCTTGATGATACTCTTGTAATTTCTTCTGCTAAAATTAAAGTTTGTAATAAAAAGACTGGTGAATGTTATTCATTAACCCCGGAAGAGTTTAACACATATGAAAAAGGAGAACATGAAGAATTAAACTTTGATGAGTTTAAGTCACTTGAGATTATGAAGGCTGGAAAGCTAATTGATTATTATCTTAAAATATTTAAAGAGGCTTATAGGTCTAAATTGGCAGTAGGAATTGTTACAGCTAGAGATGACCGTAAAATGATTTATAGATGGCTAAGAGAACACGTAGGTTTTAGAATTGATAATGATTTAATATTTGCAGTAAACGATCCAGTTCATAAATTTAAGGGCAGTATTTCAGACCGTAAAAAAGCAGCATTTAAAGAATTAATAGAAATGGGTTATAATGACCTACAATTCTATGATGATGACGATGCAAACCTAAGATTGGTTAAATCCCTAGAATCAGAATATGATGGGATAAATATATCAACAATTAAAGCAATAAAATAAGAATAATGAATAATTTTAGAGTAGATTTCGAAAGAGTGATGCAAAAATATTCTCATGTTAACGAAGGTAACCAGAGAGAATACATGGGATTAGCACAATCTTCTAAAAAAGAAGATAAAGATCTTTTATATAATATGATTAATGCTGATCTATTTGGAGGCAAAGCACCTTATAAAGAAAGACTTAATATTAAATCATTTAATGATGGCGACCTTGACGCTGTTGAAAAATTATTAAAAACCAATCCTAAAGCTGCAAATATATTAGTAGGTTTAGGAGCAGATGTTACCGGTATTGGTAGAGGTGAAATAATGATGGCTTATATTGTTGAGAACTGCGGTATTGGCGGTGGTTCACAGGATATTGATTTAACTCTTTATAATGATAAGGGCGGAGTTATAGATCAAGCTGAACTTAAAGAGGTAAAATTAAGTAAGGATGGTTTTCTTTATGGTTGGAGAACTGGAGCAAAACACAGAGGAGTTATTACTAATGCTATAACAGACTTAAAGAATCTCTATCTTGGATTGAAAGATGTTTTACCTGAATTAAATACTAAAACAAGTGAAGGTTCTGTGATTCAAAATAATGTAGCAAAAGGAGAAGGTGCTAAATTTATTAATATCGTAAAAGACTTAGATCCAGTAATAGTTAAAAGTCCATTGACGTTTGATATACAAGAATCACCAGAAGGTGGTTTAATTATTTCAAAAGCAGGTGGTGATGCTATTGGTGACCTAAGCTCTAAATCAACATTAGATTCTCTTAGTACTATATTGTCTTCACAAAATAAAGTTGAATTAAAATCTTTTAGTACTATTGAATCTGAGCTAGCTGCGGGATTTGGATCTATAAAAGAAAAGTTTGTTTTTATACATACGATTGGTAATAACAAGAAATTCGGTGGAATCTATTATAAAAGCAATATCTCTTCTAACGTTAACGATACTAAATTTGATGCTTGGTCTGGTGGGACTGTTAAAGTAAGAGTAAAAGCTTAACATGAATAAAGAGGAGTGGAATCTCTACGTAGATACCGGTAAAGTACCTCAGCATTTCATAGACTCTATGATAGAATCTATCAAGGCAGGAAAGTTACCAACTCCGCAACAAATTGCAGTTTATTCTTCACATGGAACCCTTATTGAAGCTTTATTGAAAAAAAGATAAACTATTTTTCTATTTTTTTAAAAAACCATGAAACAAAGCTATGGCAGCTAGATATATAGATTGAAGGTAACTTCACTAATCTAAATATATCTTATTAAACATGGCCGAAATCATTTCAGGAGCTCTCATCACTTCTGAAAATGATTCAACCAAAACAGAGGCAAAAGGCATTGAGTTAGTAACAAACCACGTTGTTAAAGAGTTCTTAGGACTTGATGACGATCTAGATTTGTATTCACTACATGATGTTCCGGATGAATATGCATGTTGGGTTAATTTCGGAATCGGTGGGCCAGCTTAAAAGGAACAAAAGAGCACTATTTCTAGTGCTCTTTTCTTTTACCATAAATAAACAAGATAAATAAACTACATATAATAATAAAACAAACAATATGAATACACTATTAATCATCTTAATTGTAATCGCAATTATCGCCGGTGGTTACCTATATGGCATTGCTACTGGAAAATTAAAAGACTCGGATGCTGATTATATCCCAGATGCATTTGAAGGCAAAATTGAAGACGCAATGGAAGACCTTAAAGAGGCGAGAGATGAATTTAAAGAGAGGGTTGATAAAGTTTCTAAAGAGGCTGGAGATGTAATTGATGCTGTAAAGGGTAAAGTTAACGTTGAAGGTAAAGTTACGAAAACTAAATTAAGAGAGCTTTCTAAATCAGACCTAAAAAAATACGCTAAACAAGAATTTAATATCGAGCTAGATACTAAGAACAAAGTTAGAGCCGTGAATGAGGTATATGAATTAACCTATCCAAATAAAAAATAAAATATAAAATGAAACACATTAAATTATTCGAACAATTTTCAAAAACACTAAACGAAGGTATCTCTTCATCAGATAAAAAGAAATTAGAAGCGTTTGCAGCTCAAGTATCTGAAGAGATTATCGATGCAAATGACCATAACAGAAAATTTGATGAGGACGAGTACTCAGAAGAGGCAATGTACTCATACTTCATAGATATGATTGATGGTTATGATTCAGTAGACAATTTCATAGATGAATACGACTGGAGAGGTTTTACAATGGAATTAGGATTATAATAAAAAATAAAATATATTAAATGTCATTTATAAACTTTAATAATCGAAGTGATAGCCAAGGTGCTAGATACACTAAAGAAGTAATTAAAAGTGCTCTTCTTAAAATAGAGACTAAAAACGAAAAGAAAGTTGATAGCCTTTTAGAAGGTGTTGCTGAAAAATTAACATTAAGTGAAGCACTAGAGCTCTTTTCACAGAAGTTATTAGCAATGTCTGCTCTTAATGAATCAAAGTTAGAGATATTAGGAAGTGTTAATGAAAGTGCTGAAGAAACATTAGCCGATGACGTAAATGGTGAACTATTTACTGCTTGGTTTGATGGTACTGTTTCAGTTACTGCAACTACAACTAATAAAACATGGGATGACGGAGTACCTGTCCTAAAAGAATTAGCTAGAGGTAGATCGAAAACTATTAATCTTAAAATAAAAGGGGAATTCAGTGTTGTACATGATGTTGCACATGGATGGTTCTATTTTACTGATGGTAATACATGGTATGGCCTACACCAAGATGATGGTTATACTGACATTATAGATTTGCCTTTCAATACACAATATTCTGAATCAGAAGCAGTTGATGTAAATGAGGCAAGATCTATTAAGAAAATTCAAACTGAGTTTGATAAAGTTGTAGCCGATATGGCAGCTACTGTTGCGTCTTGGAAATCAGCAGAAGGAGATAGCAAAACTCAGCTATTAGATAAGCTTAAATCTTTGACACAAAAAAGAAATGATTTAACTAAAGAGCTTGATTTAGCAATAATGGGTAAAGATAGAAATGTTGAATTAGCTGGAGCTTTAGAATCAGTAGTTAATGAAGGTAGAGTTAAACAATTCGAAATGGATTATGCTAACATGGTTAAAGATATTAAAAAAGGTTATGGTTGGATTGATCCAGATTACGTAGCACAAACTTGGGATAATTCAAGTGATTCTATTGATTTTGAATTAGTTCGAGATGAAATTTTCGATAGACTTATTGCAGCTGGTCTTTTAGCACATGCTGATGATAACAATCCAGAAGAAGCTGGTAAGAAAATTAAATCAGCAAAAGAACTGTATGCATTTGAAAATGTTGAAGTTACTGAAGCTAAATTTGTAAAAGACTTTAACAGAGATGTTTTAAAGGCTAAAACAAAAGAAGAAGTTTTAGAGCTTTATCCAAATGCTGAATTCTTTATTGGTAAATCAGATCATTTCTTTGGAGAATTAGACGATAACTTATTCTTTAAAGCATATTATACTAAAGCACAAGAAGAATTTGAAATTAAATCAGTTTATTCTGAAAAAGGAAGCAACTATGTTCATTTATACAATGAATCAGTAGTTACTGAAGCTAAGAAGTATGAATTCAAAGACTTAGCTAAAGCATGGGAATTTGTATATGGTGAAGACATGGAAGATGAGTATGCAGGATTCTATCAAGAAGTAACTGGCAAATATAAGAATAAGGTTACTAAAAAGGATGTAGCTGACATTTGGCAAAAATTATACGGTGAAGATATTGAAGCTGAATATGACGGTTTCTATAACGAAATTAAAGAAAACTTAGATGAGACTAATAGGCTAGAGGAATCAGTAGTTAATGAGGCATTTTTTAGAATGTCTAACGATACTATAGGAAATGAACTATATGCTGCTTCACAAGCACTAACAACTTATTATGATTGGCTCAAAGCTGGAAATGATTCAGGTAAAGGCGAATCAATAGATCATGTTATATCTCTATTGAAAAAATGTAAACGTAGTATTAAAAGGTTTAATGACAAAGAAGAAACTATAGGTACTGAATACGAATCACCTGCACTTGAATCAGTAGTTACTGAAGCTAAGAATACTATTGGCCTTGCATTTAAAGACGAAGATGATTATACTGGTTTTGTAGAATTTATTAAAGACGAAAATGGTTCAATTAAAAAAGATTTTGGATGGGATTCTAAGACTAAATCATGGGAAGTTATAATGGACGTTAAAGTTTTAGACAGTATTTATGGTGAAGGAACTCCTGGTAATAAAGAATCTGGATGGTACGGAGGATTACCTGGTGATTTTGAATCGGTAATAATTGAATCAGTAGTTACTGAATCAGACGAACAATTATTCGAAGCAACTGTTGAAATGGATGCAATGGATCCAGATAATAAAGACTTCTTAAAATTCTTAAAGAAGAATAGAGTTAAGATTATTGACAAGAAGATGGAAGGTCCAGCTGGAGGCCAGCCGGTAATTACAATGCAGGGAAAAAGAAAAGATCTTGAAACTGTTTTAGCGGATGAAGAATTAGGTTGGGCAGATCCAGATCTAGCTGAATACATTGAAGAATCAACAGTTACTAAAGCTCCATTATCTTGGGAAACATTAATAGAAAGAGTCAATAGACCAATTAATGAAAACTTAAGATCTAAAGTTAAGACTTATATTAAAAGAAATGAAGATGAATTAAATGCACTAGCAGATAGTGATAATTGGGATGTAATTTACGATAAAATGAGATCTGAGTTTGACATTGAAGAGGGTACTGAAGAAGATAAAGATCTAATTGATACTTTTAAATTCACGTTTTAATTAGATTAAATTAATTAGATTAGTTAAAAGAGGCTCCGGCCTCTTTTTTTGTTTAAAGACTTAAATATAAAAAAATGGTAGACTTAAATCATATTCTTAGAAGTGGAAAATATAAAGGTAGAACTGTTGGTAGTGTTTATAAGGCTGACAGGAGGTATATTAGTTGGGTTCTAGAAAATAGACCCGAAATGCTAAAGAGCCATAAGGCAAAGGCAAAGCCAGTTCCAGTTAGAACTAATACTAGACCAAAGTATGTAGAACCGCCAGAGGAATCAGAAGATGTTTATAGAATAAAACCGATGTCACCAAATGAAGCCTTTGATTTAGAGTAATTGCAAACTTTTTGCAAAATAATTGCCAAAAAGTTTTTTAGTGTCAATCTTTTTTATTATATTTACACTGTAACAAAACTAAAAGTATGACATTTAACAAAACACTATTAGCTTTATCATTATTTACAATACCTTTTATGTTGGCAACAACAGGTACTCAATCAGATAGCCAGGCATTAAATGCTAAAACAATTACTAAACCAATTGATTTGCATATTAAACCTATTAAACCTATTAAAGCAGAACCATCTATTGATGCTCTAGTTGGAGCTCTTATTCAAGTAGAATCTAAGGGAGACTCAAATGCAATTGGAGATACTCACATGGATGTACCTTCAGTTGGAGTTCTTCAAATTAGACCTATTATGGTTAGAGAAGTCAATCGAATCTTAAAAAAGAAAAAGAGCAAGAAGCGCTTTAAATTAAAAGATAGATTTAGCAGGATTAAGTCAATTGAAATGTTCATGATTTGGAAAGATTACCATCATCCAAACGGAGGCTTTGAGGAGATTGCTAGATGTTGGAATGGAGGACCTCGCGGTATTAAAAACAAGAGAACTGAACACTATTGGGCTAAAGTACAACTTGAGCTTAATAAAGGGGATATATAACCTAAGAAAAATAAAATTATTCAAATGAAATTAGTACAAGTTTTCGATGATTTCTTAACTCAACAAGCAGCTCTAGTAGGAATGACTAGAGAAGAATTTACTGCTCACTATCTTTCTGAATCTAAAGAATCAGAAGCTTTAGCAAAAGAAATTAACAAAGCAATAATTAAGATTGATGACTCAATGTCTTATAAAGATTTTGCAGCTGCAGTTGCTACAATACTTAGAGATGAGTATGGATCTCATAATTATATGCCATTTATTGAAGAATTAAAAAACAACCTTTAATATGAGTACTTTAAAATTTGATGAATTCTTAAACGAATCAAAAAGCGACTTTCAAGTTTATCACAATCAATACTCAACAGTAATTGACGAGGTTGAAAAATATGCAAATGCAATGGGATATGAATTGGACAAAGAGGAGTATGGTAACGCATATGTTGATGCATTCTTTAAACCAAAGGATGGCGCTACTAAAAAAGACACATTAACTCTATATAAAAACGGAAAAGAACAGCGTAAAGCGATACACGTTCAAATCTATGGAAGAGGTAATGGCAAATACGAATTAAATATGTACATCAACTAATTATGAAAAAAGTAAAATTATTCGAACAATATATTAATGAAGCAAAATCAAAGCTATTTGCTGCACTTGAAAAGTCAGGTAAATTAACTGAACCTAATGGTGGTGCTTCAATGAATGGTAAATATTACCAATTAGAAGGTGGTACTAAATATGATATGATTCATTTTGACTACGACCCAAAATCAAACAAACCATTTGGAGTTGCACAAGTTGCAGGTCACCATATGCCAACACAAATTCTTAATAAATTAGGATTTAGAGAAACTAGAAGCTGGACAGCTGGAGTTGAGGTCTATATCTTTGATGGTAATTCTAATCCAACCTGGTTAACTGAAGATCAAATGTCAGAACTAGTAGATGGTTGGAGCAAAGGATTTGGTTCATATGCAAAATCAATCAGCGACTTTTATAAAAAAAGAGGTAGAACTTCAGGAACAATAGACTAATATGAAAAAAGTAAAATTATTTGAGCAATACGTTAATGAATCTGTTGTATTCGGTAAAAAAGGTATTAAGGCTAAACTAGAAGATAAAGTAGCAATCGCTAAACTAGCCGTTGAAAAATGGGGCGATGTATACCAAAAACAATTAGACCGTGTAGAAGCTGCCCTTAAAAGTGGTAAATTAGACCACAATAACATCTTTAGAGTTCAGGGTGGAGAACCTGAAACCTCTTACGATATTTTCATTGGGAATAATCCATACAAATTAGCCGAGCAGCTTGCTAAAGTTGTTAAGAAATACAAGAAATATGAGGTTGAACAATCTTCAAGACCTGCAGCGGGTGGATGGTCTGGTACAATGAGATCTACAGTTGGTGGTAAAATTGAAGGTCATGCTAATTTTAATAATGGTTCAAATTCATATCTAATTGCTATTACAGTTGGTGGTGGGATTGACAGATCTGTTAAAGAGAAAATCTTTAAAGAAGTATATGAGTTACTATTTATTTTTGATGAATATAATGGTAGTGACGGTGGTGTTTCTATAGATTTAGATAGTGGTACTAATTATGACACATTAGGTCTTAAAAATAGTACATATTCTTTTAGTAAATCAGTTGCTGATAATATCAAACAAACAATTAACTCATAATTATGAAAAAAGTAACAAATTTCGAAAAATTCGTAGCTGAAAAGCGTGAAGACGTTGGTAAATATAACACTGTTAAGAAAGTAATTGCTAAACTGGGCAGAAGACCTTCTGAACAAGATCTTGCATCATTCATTACTGACAACTACTATGATGTTACAGAAGTAGAAAGAGGTGAAGATGACCCAAGTGCAAACGACAAGATTGCAGACTTAGTAGCATTCTATAAATTTGACATTGATGATTGGGAAATTGCATGGGCTGATGCTCAAAACGAATCAGTAGTTACTGAAGCTAGATTTAATTATAAAGAAACCGGTCTTAGTGGTCAAAATTTGAAAGATGTAAAAGACGGAATTACTGGAATTAAGAATGCACTTAAAAAAGGTAATGAATCAGCGGTAATATCAAACTATGATTTAGTGCAACAAAGATTACAACAATATGGTGGACCTAAGGCAAGTGAGTTTCTTGAAAAAATAAAACAACTAGCTGGACTGGATGAATCAGTAGTTAATGAAGCTAAGATTAAAATTACTAAAGATGAATGGCCTTATTTAGAGTTTAAAGTAGGTAGCAAGAAACATAAAGTAGAGTTTGATTATGGAGATATTATTGACGATCATGGAAATGAGGGTCAAGATCAATATTGGTTAGGTAAAGACGATGAAGGTCAAGAGTGGGCGATCGACGTATATGCTGATTATAGAGGTGAAGTAGAAGAAGTTCATTATGACACTATTGTAAAAGAATCAGCGGTTACTGAGGCGACAGATATTAACGATCCAGTCCTAATGGCTTTTAGAGCTGCAAAGATGAAGCGTGAAAAAGAGCTGGCGAAACCAAAACGTAAGCCACTTTATGGTAAACAAAGACAAAAGGCAGAAGATCAATTATGGGATATTAGCCAAGATCTAAAAGATCTATATGCTGATAGAGGTCAATTACTAATTGATATGGAACAAGAAGCTGAACCTGAGGGTGGTGAAGTTGCAGATAGATTTGGTAGTGAATTAAATGATATTGAGCGTGAGATTGAATTACTAATTACTAAAAGACGTAAACTAGAAATGAAATTGGCCGAATCCTTAGTTGCTGAAGCTTATTCTGAAGATGATATCAATATGAGCTATGGCTTCTATGGTACTATTAATGTCCATGAGGATGATAAGACTACTCAGAAACTTTTCGATAGATCAGTTAAAGACTTAATGAAAGAGTTTAAGATCTCGGAAAGAGTTGCGTTAACAATCCTTAATTCTAAAATGGGACGTAAAGCTGCAGACCAGATTATTGATGGTCAGTCTAAAACAGCAGTTGATGCTCTTAAAGATTACTATGGCAAAACTTTAAATAAAGAGATTGCAAGCATTGAAAAGCAAATGGTTACTGAAGGAAGAATCAAATATGCAAAGGGTAAGAGCTATCAGTCTGGTGGTAATTGGACTGTTTTTAAAAATGGAGATTATATTGACTTAGATATTAGCGTAAATAATTCAGCAGGTTGGAAAACAAACCCACATGATGACCGTAGAGAAACTTTTATGCTAATGGATGCTGGTAAATTAAGAGCAACCCTTAGATTTAAAGAAGGTAATATTAATGCATTTGCACAAAAGATGTGGGATCTTAATAATGAGACTACATGGGGAGAAAGAGAAGGCTTATCAGCTGGAGACTATGGAGATATCATTAGAGTATGGCTTGATATGAATAGTGCTATTAACTAGACTAATCAGATATTATTTAGATTAATAAAAAGAGATTGCTTAGCAATCTCTTTTTTTATGTTTGATATATAAAGTAAGTAAAAAGATATATCAAATATGAAAAGAGTAAAATTATTCGAAGATTTTATAGTAGAAGGTGTATACGATCCTGGAATTCTTAAGGCATTTTTTATGGCCGGAGGGCCTGGTTCTGGAAAATCATTTGTTGCAACCGAACTTTTTGACTTTCCAAAAGGTTCAGTAGGAACTGTCTCCTATGCAACTGGACTTAAGCTAGTAAATAATGATAACGCATTTGAAAGAGAGCTTAGTAAAGCAGGATATGATGTTTCTAAACTTGGAGAATATGCAGATGACCCAGAGGTATGGGCAGAAGTAATGACTTTAAGAAATAAGGCTAAAAATATCACTAGAAGGCTACAAAATAACTATATTGGAGGTCGTTTAGGTCAAGTTATTGATGGAACTGGTAAAGATTTTGATAAAATCAAAGGACATAGGCTATTATACAAAGATTTGGGCTATGATACCTATATGATATTTGTAAATACAACATTGGAAGTTGCACTTGAGAGAAATAGAAGCCGCGACCGTAAATTACCAGATGACATGGTTGAAAAAATGTGGAGAGCTGTCCAAGATAATTTAGGTAAGTTCCAGAAGCTTTTTGGTGCTGAAAACATGATTATTGTTGATAATTCTGTATATGGTGATGATATTTTAGGACAAGTAGAGGCTAAAATAGCAAAAACAATGAACGAACCTATTAAAAATCCATTAGGTAAAATATGGATTAAGGAGGCAATCGCTGCAAAACAAGGTAAAAATAGACCAGCATAATGAACGGAGAAAAATCGAACCAAGAAATAGTAAGTGAATTGTTATTAGCATTTTCAAGCCTAAAGCAGAAGATGGAAGACCCTAGTTATATTGGTTTGGAAAACTCTATTAACCAGTTAATCCAAAACCAGAATGATATGAAGGCTGATATGTCTGAGCTTAAGTCCAGGCTATTAAACCCATATGATGGTGCAATTGTTGAGATTAGAAAGAATACTGATTTTAGACAAGAATGGGAAAAGAAGAAAACCGAGCTAGATAAATTACAAGAAGAGCACAGAGATTTAATTAAATGGAAGTCTAGTTTTGTTAAGATATTCTGGACTATATTTACAACTGCAGTAGGTGTTATGGCCTATATGCTAACAAATACACTGAAAAAATAATGATATTTGATAGAATTTCACTCATAGCAATATATGATGCTCTTAAAATAGTAGATGACAATGATGGTCCAGTTAGTGAGATTTTATTAAATAAATCTGGCCAATATGGTACTAAAACATTACCGCGTTTTAGCGACATAGAGGCACTTAAAACTTTTATTGAGGAAACATATGCATATCAGATTTGGGATCCAGAATGTTCATGTGGTACTGCCAACGAGAGCCTTTATAATGTACTTGCATTCAAAGTCTATCTTACTGGTAAAAAACATGCAATCTTTGTTAATAATATGAGATTGGAATTTGAATCTGCTAAGCAATTACAACTAAACGCAATCAGTGTTAAAAAAGTTAATGAACTATTTAGTACTGTTACCTTTTTAAAGCAATTAAAGGCAAATTATGTTTGTTTCCCATATATTGAAGAGCCTGGAGATTATACAGATCCATGTGATTATATTGAGATAATAAAGAACCAAGCATACGAAACTGTAATTAATACTTATTATAGACTAACAAAAAGACTAGATTTCCCTAAAACAGAAATCAAATAAGGTCAAATATAAAAAAGAAGAAATAACACAATGGCCAACAAAAGACTATCCTATTATACTAGTGCAATACTAGGGCATGATAAGCATTTAGGTTTAAATGGACAAAGAGTTCCACTACAACCTAATACTTTCGATCCAGATAGACCATTAACACATCCGGAAATGGACTATAACCTAGCCTATATTGAGGAAACTCAAAATGGGTATAAAATATTTGGATCTGGACCCGATGGGACTGTTATTGACACAGATTTAGGTAGACCTTTAATGTTCCATGAAGTAGTTGCAGGAGATACTGCAATTATAGCTGCTGGTTATCCAGTAGGAGAATATGTATGGATTCCTGGTGATTTACAAGGAGCTGCGGTGACAAGTGGAACGTCAGGGACAAGTGGAACTGCTGGGACAAGTGGTACTAATGGTTCATCTGGAACGGATGGAACTTCAGGGACTGATGGAACGGATGGAACTTCAGGGACTGATGGAACGGATGGTTCATCTGGAACGGATGGAACTTCTGGTACGGATGGAACTTCTGGTACAGATGGAACTTCTGGTATTGATGGAACTTCTGGTACAGATGGAACGGATGGTTCATCTGGAACTTCTGGAACGAGTGGAACAAGCGGAAGTTCAGGAACAAGCGGGACTGATGGAACTTCTGGAACGGATGGAACCGATGGAACTTCAGGGACAGATGGAACTTCAGGGACAGATGGAACTTCAGGGACAGATGGAACGGATGGTTCATCTGGAACTTCTGGAACGAGTGGAACTTCAGGTACTGACGGAACTTCAGGTACTGATGGGACAAGTGGGACAAATGGTTCATCTGGAACGGATGGGACAAGTGGTACTAATGGTTCATCTGGAACTGATGGAACTGATGGTACGAGTGGTACTTCTGGAACTTCAGGGACAAGCGGAACTAGTGGAACTTCAGGTACTGATGGTACTTCAGGTACTGATGGTACTTCAGGGACAAGTGGGACAAGCGGAACTAGTGGAACTTCAGGAACCAGTGGGACAAGTGGTTCTTCTGGAACTAGCGGAACGTCTGGTTCTTCTGGGACAAGTGGTACTTCTGGAACAAGTGGTACAGATGGAACAAGTGGAAGCTCAGGTACTTCAGGGACAAGTGGAACTGCTGGAACAAGTGGGACAAGCGGAACTGCAGGAAGTAGTGGAACTTCTGGAACTTCAGGTACAGATGGAACTTCAGGTACAGATGGAACTTCTGGAACTGATGGAACTGATGGAACCAGTGGAACAAGTGGAAGCTCAGGTACTTCTGGTACAAGTGGAACCGATGGTACTTCAGGGACAAGTGGAACTTCTGGAACTTCTGGAACTTCAGGGACAGATGGTACATCAGGGACAAGTGGAACTTCTGGAACTTCTGGTACTTCTGGAACGGATGGTACAGATGGAACATCAGGAACAAGTGGAACCGATGGAACCTCAGGAACGGATGGAACCGATGGAACTTCTGGAACAGATGGAACTTCTGGAACTTCTGGTTCATCAGGAACAAGTGGAACAAGCGGAACAAGCGGAAGCTCAGGAACAAGCGGAACTTCTGGAACGGATGGAACTTCTGGAACTGATGGAACGAGTGGTACTAATGGTTCATCAGGGACTAATGGTTCAAGTGGAACAAGTGGAACCTCAGGGACAAGTGGAACAAGTGGAACAAGCGGAAGCTCAGGTACTTCAGGAACGAGTGGAACTGATGGAACTTCTGGTACAGATGGAACTTCAGGTATAAATGGTACATCAGGAACGAGTGGAACTAATGGTTCTTCTGGAACTGATGGAACGAATGGTTCTTCTGGAACTTCAGGAACTTCAGGAACTTCTGGAACCGATGGAACTGATGGTTCTTCTGGAACGAGTGGTACAGATGGAACTTCAGGAACAAGTGGAACGGATGGTACTAGTGGAACAAGTGGAACCTCAGGTTCTTCTGGAACTTCTGGAACTTCTGGTTCATCAGGGACAAGTGGGACGAGCGGAACTTCAGGTTCTTCTGGAACTTCTGGTATATCAGACAGATATAAAACAGTATCATCTACTTCATTTACTTTAGGAAATGGTGGAAGTATTACTGTTGAGCCTGGATTAGCATATACTCCGGCACAATCAATCATAATTGTATTTAATACATCTAACTTCCAAGAGTGTGAGGTTATAACATATAGTTCAGTAACTGGTTTAATAACATTTGCTGCACCAACAAGAACTGTTGGTAGTGGAACATATACATCATGGACGGTTAACCTAGACGGTGCAACTGGAGGTGATGGTTCTTCTGGGACAGATGGAACAAGTGGTACTTCTGGAACAAGTGGTACTGCAGGAAGCAGTGGAACAAGTGGAACTGCTGGAACTTCAGGAAGTAGCGGAACTTCAGGAACTGATGGAACCTCAGGAACTTCAGGAACCGATGGAACTTCAGGAACAAATGGAAGCTCAGGAACCTCTGGAACCAGTGGAACTGCTGGAACAAGTGGTACTTCTGGAACTTCAGGAACAAGTGGAACAGATGGAACTTCAGGAACCGATGGAACCTCTGGAACCTCTGGAACAAGTGGAACTACAGGAACAAGTGGAACTTCTGGAACTTCTGGAACTTCAGGAACAAGTGGAACAAGCGGTGTTGACGGTCTAGATGGTGCTGGTTTAGGTAGAACTTATTTCTTTAATGATTCTGTACAAGAAATCACCGGAGTTAAACAACTAGGATTACAACCTACAGGAGGTTCACAAAGAACTGTCTCTGTGGCGGCTATTCAAAACACTAACACTCTACTTGAATCATACATTTCAGAACCATTCGACTTTACAGTTATTCCAGGTGGAGTACAAAGATTCTTCTTATGGTTGACAAAAAATAGCCAAAATGATGACCTAGAAGTTTACGTTGTATTAAAACTTACTGATAACGCAGGCAATGTCATCGCCACTGCAGGAACTTCACAACCAGTAAATATTGGCTGGAACAATAATAATACAACTCCAACAATTAACGAGACAGATATTACTTTTCAAACGACAGCTGTATCTGTAGGGCAAAGAATGCTTGTTGAAGTTTGGGTTCTAAACAATGATAACCAAAATCACAATACAGTATTCTATACTGAAGGTACTTCACATTACTCTTATGTGGTAACTTCAGTCGGCTCAGTATCTGGAACAAGTGGAACTAGCGGAACAAGTGGAACTAGCGGAACTTCAGGAACTACAGGGACAAGTGGAACTTCAGGGACAAGTGGAACAAATGGTTCTTCAGGAACAAGTGGTACATCTGGTTCTTCAGGAACAAGTGGTACATCTGGTTCTTCAGGAACTTCAGGGACAAGTGGAACCTCTGGTACTGCAGGAACATCTGGTAACGATGGGGCTAATGGTTCGTCAGGAACATCAGGAACATCAGGTATTAATGGAACTTCTGGAACGAGTGGTAACGATGGGGCTAATGGTTCATCTGGAACATCTGGGACTACAGGGACAAGTGGTACGAGCGGTAACGATGGGGCTAATGGTTCTTCTGGAACCTCTGGAACATCTGGGACAAGTGGAACAAGTGGAAGCTCAGGAACATCTGGAACATCTGGGACTGCAGGGACGAGCGGTAACGATGGGGCTAATGGTTCATCAGGAACAAGTGGAACTTCAGGAACATCTGGAACTTCAGGAACATCTGGTAACAATGGAGCACCAGGAACACCTGGAACTTCAGGAACATCTGGAACTTCAGGTAACGATGGGGCTAATGGTTCTTCAGGAACGAGTGGAACTTCAGGTAACGATGGAGCTAATGGTTCTTCTGGAACTTCAGGAACATCTGGTAACAATGGAGCACCAGGAACACCTGGAACGAGTGGAACTTCAGGTAACGATGGGGCTAATGGTTCTTCAGGAACGAGTGGAACTTCAGGTAACGATGGAGCACCAGGAACACCTGGAACTTCAGGAACGAGTGGAACTTCAGGAACATCTGGAACGAGTGGAACTTCAGGTAATAATGGAGCACCAGGAACACCAGGAACGAGTGGAACCTCTGGAACATCTGGAACTTCTGGAACGAGTGGAACTTCAGGTAATAATGGAGCACCAGGAACGCCTGGAACTTCAGGAACATCTGGAACTTCAGGAACATCTGGTAACAATGGAGCACCAGGGACACCTGGAACTTCAGGAACGAGTGGAACCTCTGGAACTTCAGGTAACAATGGAGCACCAGGAACACCAGGAACGAGTGGAACCTCTGGAACTTCAGGTAACAATGGAGCACCAGGAACGAGTGGAACATCTGGAACCTCTGGTAACAGTGGAGCACCAGGAACACCTGGAACGAGTGGAACGAGTGGAACCTCTGGTAACAGTGGAGCACCAGGAACACCTGGAACACCTGGAACTTCAGGAACTTCTGGAACTTCAGGTAACGATGGACCGGCCGGGCCAACAGGAAAAGAAGGAGTAGGGTACTGCTATGAACATGTTGCAATCAACTGTATTCCTAGTGATACTACTCCAAACTCAACTGATATTAGAATTGCATTTGTTAGAATACCTAGATTTTTTAAGGGTCTATATCAGTTAACACATCTTGGGGCAGCATATGGAGATGCAGTAGACACGACAGTGAATGCTAAACTTAGACTGGATGTTAAGGACGATAGTGGTGCACTTGCAACCGGTATACACACATGGACTCACCCATCAAGTACACATTCCATTTTCACGACATTAGAGACTCCGATTGATATTGCAGAATATACAGTCTGGGTTGAAGATGATAGTAGAACAACATGGGTTGACGGTCTAGGATATACAGTAACATTGACGTTTACTAATAAAAATTGCATAGAAGAAAGATGATATCGGTATTTGTAAATAGAAGAAGGTCGGTGAAAGGTGGTCCAACACCATCACCGGCTCCTTCTCCGGAGGATCCTAAGGGTCCAACGCCATCACCGACTCCTTCTCCTGGAGAAGGGCCAACGCCAACGCCAAGCCCGACACCAACACCGGCACCAACGCCAGCACCAGCACCAACACCACCTCCTGTGAGTTGTGTAACTGCTACTGGATTAACGGTAGAGAATGAGTATACAATTGATTATGTGTACCCAAGCTCTAGTAGCGGACCTGGTGGTGGAAGTGGCGGTGGCGGATCACTTCCTAGTTAATTAAATGATTAATATATAGTAATATGGCAAATCAAGCACAAATGTTAATTACATGGACTCCTAGTCCAGATGCAACTGCACAACAAGTATTAAGATCTACTACTAGTAATGGACCTTGGACCACTATTGCCACATTAAGTGCTAGTTCAAGTTCATATACAGACGTTACAGTAGATCCAACCCCGTTTACTACTTATTATTATAAGATAAAGACTATTTGTTCAAGTGGTAATATTGATACACCAGTGGATAGTGATATTTGCCAAAACTGCCCAACTTCGGGTAATACTTTTATATTTGGTGGTAGAAATAAGGCAACTACTCAAACTTATGCTGATTTTTCATGGACTTCTGGGCCAAACAAATGGATAAATTCCAATTATGGTACTAGCCTTCCAACAACCGGTGGATATAGTGGATTAAGTAATGACGGTACTTCAAGTCCTAATAAATTTTTATTTTGTGCAGAATGTGGTAAAGATGTTAATATTTCAGTTAATCCATTTACTGGCGGCACACTAAACTCAGATTTTTCATATATGGAAAACCAGGGGCATATCGCTTCACATTTACCAACACCTCCAATTGGCCTAGGTGGAAGTACTAATAATAATTTAGGTAATGTTAAGAGAAAGGTGCAATCTGCTGGAGCTTTTGCTGCACCAGATCCCGGAAGATTTCAGTTAGGTATTGGTAATGTTAGTTCTAGTTCATTTTTACCATGGTATGGTGGTTATGTTAATAATAATACAAACGTAAATGGGGTACCAGGTTCTGGTTTTTCATGGAACTTTGATAGAATGCCAAGTAACAATGGTACAAATCAAGGTGGGTTTACACAGATTAGAATTGATAAAAGAATTTGGAATGGTAGTTCTGCATCAGGAGATCAGTCAACTGCAATAGGAGGATTGATAGGTAATAATGTTTACATATCGATAATTGATGAAGCCTATACTGGAACTGGAACTAATGGTCAAACTGCTTATTATGGTGGAGCACTAAGATGTGAACACCACCTCTATAAACTTACAAGAAAATCATCACTCGATACTACAAACTCAATTGGGTTTACAATGCTTAAACAGGCTCAATTAACCAACGGCGATACGGTTATCCGTACAGCAACTCATAATAATGCATTTAGACCCTATTCTTACAACCAACAGACTACAGCTTATCTAAAGATCTTTACATTATAGCCAAAATACTATCCAGTGGCTCACTGGGTGGCCAGTGCCGAATCTAATTAAGACTGGAGTATGATATAATGGATTAAAAATTAAATGGCCTCTATGGCCATTTTTTATTTGTGCTAATTTCTACTAATTCCAACCTCAAATCGCGCCGGCTCAAACAAAATTAATCTTGATAAATATAATAATCTAAAAAGAACAAAACAGTAATGGAAAGAATCTCTAAATTTACAGACTTCTTAAACGAAACAGAAGAGAAAGAGTTAAAACTAAAGGTAGACAACTCTTCTATGAAAAAGGTAAAAGAATTCTTTAAAAAGAATGTAGATCTGTTTAAGCCTCATAATACACATGGAGCCTCACCAGCATCTAATGTTAACCAGGCAGAACAGACTAAAAAAATGAATGAGGCTGGAATTTCAACCAAATGGCCTTTTGGTTACTGTTATCCCTGTTCACAATTTGTATTCTATGCCTTAGGAGGTTACTCTTCAGACTGGGATCTAAAACTGATTAAGAAAATTGATATTAAGGTAAAGGATAAAAAGGTAGGTCAGACTACACACTGGTTTGTGCAGCATAAAACTGACGGCACTATTATCGATCTAACCAAAGAACAATTCGACGGAGTTCTAGATATTGATTCAATGTACCCAACAGCAAAGAGGGCTAACCTAGGTTTCCCCTACTACAATGTAGATGGCAAGAAGCGAGAGTTTGGCCATACAGTACCATGTATGCAAGTCCTAAAACTTTATGATAAGTACAGAACCGAAGTGGAAAAGATTCCAGGTCTAGAAAAGTATTGGTCAGGAGCAAAGTATGCTACCCTAAGAAGAAAGAACGAGGCCTATGATTCAGCTAGCCTGGCAACAATACCCCTAAATGAACAATACTGCTTCTGTTAATGAGCAAATTTAGCACTTATCAAGAACTGCCTAAATGCACTCCGTTAGGATTTGAAGTAGTCCAGTGCCCGGAAGCTGTCTGGCAGCAGATCTTAGAGATATACAGACTGGCTAAAGAGAATCCACATCTCGAGGGCTTTCCAGGCAAGGCAGAAATTATCGGCGGCGGTGATACAGAAATCTATAGACTAGACTTCTTTAAAGAGAGGAGAGACCAAATACACAAGGCTCTACAACCACTACATGAAGCCTGGGCAGGAAGAGCACTAATACCAACATATGTATACGGAATCAGAAGCTATCTCAATGGCACTAATCTTAAAATGCACAGAGACAGAGTAGAGACTCACCATATATCCTCAATTATAATAGTAGCAACAGATGAAGCCCAGCCCTGGCCACTGCATATAGAAGACCACACTGGCAAGCTACACAAAATCTATACAGAACCAGGTCAGATAATACTCTATGAATCTGCTACCTGTTTACACGGAAGACCAGAACTATTCCAGGGTGAGTACTACCGTAACTTCTATGTGCACTATAAATTTACCGAACCCCAATTCGCCGGCTAAGCCATGTTAACATTCCTTCTCTCAATAGGTATACTTCTGGTCCACTACTTCATAATGCATCTACTACTCAGAAAATGGGACGAGGGCTACTTCTTCAAACCGCGGGCCAAAAAGCAGAAGCCTAAATCTAAACCACATAAAAGAAGAGAGTACTAATATACACAGTACAGCCAATAGACAATACAGTATACACATATACCAGTAATAAGAAGTAATAGAACAAACCAACTAATACTAAGTAAGGCAATAGAGATAATTAACTAAGCCACATACAACACCAATACAACACCAATCCAAGATTGGCCAGTCCAGTCAGACCAGCCAGACAAACCAGTCCAGCCAGCCAAACCAGACCCCAAATCAACTCTAATCCCAAGCCCAATCTATAAGCTCAGCCGACCTCTACACGTGCACACACGTAAGGGCAATATATAGAGGCGTTCAAAAACTAGACTAAGTTCCGGTTAGGTGGGTCAAACGAAGGCGCGCGAATACACATCTGGCCCCCACACCCTCTACCCCTACCGCGCAAGCCCCAAACACTTGGAAGCCCCAGGGAATCACACCTAGGGCCTCACACTGTAATTAAAAGGTTGGCTCTCCACTCAGGAGCTGCAGGCCAACCAGCTGCTTAATCTACTATACCATCCACTTCCACTGGGGCTGCCACTTCGTCAGACTCGTTTGGCAGGCTGGCAAAGAGCTGGTCAAACGCATTGGCCTCACTCTCCAGCTTCTGCTTCTCCTCGGCAATCATCTGATCGTTTAAGAGGTCTCGCTGGTATCTTTGAGCGTCAAACTTCACACCAGCTGCCAGGTCGAAGTAGGCTGCAGGCCAACCAGCTGCTTAATCTACTATACCATCCACCACTGCTGGGGCTGCCACTTCGTCAGACTCGTTTGGTAGGCTGGCAAAGAGCTGGTCAAACGCATTGGCCTCACTCTCCAGCTTCTGCTTCTCCTCGGCAATCATCTGATCGTTTAAGAGGTCTCGCTGGTATCTTTGAGCGTCAAACTTGACGCCAGCTGCCAGGTCGAAGTAGAGCTTCTGACCCACTTGGCCCAGTCTGTTCTTGGTAAACTCCATATAGCGTTCGGTACTGTTCTCGCCACCTTTCCAGTTGATATCCATCATGGCAGTGGTCATGTGCTTAAGTTTATTTGAGCCGACGAAGGTACCACCCTTACTTAACTGTAGGATCGTGATAAACGTCGTGTATTTTTTTAGTTCGTTGGCACCCTTGTTTTGAGCGACCATTAGATCCAAGAACCACTTCTCGGTTTTAGATCTGGTCATGCTGCACTCCTCCTTTACTGTGTCGTTAACCTCAGTATAGGAGTCGGTTAAGACTAGGTCCCAGCCCTGGTTAAGAGTGGCCTCGATTACGGCCTGTGGATCCGCATCCACATAGTCACTTAAGAAGAGGATTGGTAGTGTACCCCAGTGTGGGAAACGTTTTAGGTAACGCGCCATATCCAACTGGCTCATTTCAGCCGAGATGAATAACACTTTACGAGAAGGTGCAGACTCTCGAACCTTATGCAACATCTCAAGCAGGACCGTGGTCTTACCAACACCCGGTGCTCCGGCTGCCATGATGTTACTTCCAGGCATGAAACCACCGTCAGTAGAAAGAAACTTATCAAGCTCAGTTCCAGTACACATTGGTTTAAAAAGGTCATCTGAGAAGTTGAGGTCGTTCAGCTGTGTTAGTTTAACCTCAACTGGCTTGTCAGTCTTGGGTGCTGTAGTATAGAGTCCATTGTAATCCTTGGAAGAATTGAAATGGCCCTTAGCGTTTATATTGATTACTCGACCAGCCTCTACTTGGCTTAGCCACTCCCATTTAGGGTGGTCCTGGTCAATTATGATTTTGTGGCCATCGGCCGATTGAAGTTCAAAACCTCTACTTGTTTCTTTAAATGTGTAAGCTACTTTCATGTGATTCGATTTGTTTTAATTACAGTACTAATATAATCAATTAGGTTGACAATAGAAAATAAAATGGCAATTATTTTTGCAAAGTTATTAACAAAAATTAATAGAGAGAATTGTAATGTACTATTTCTATTAATGGCAGACTCACCTACATTCGGATTTTTAAAACTTCTCTCTATTAATTTAATGCTCTTGGTGACCCAATCAGGATTCGAACCTGAGACCGTCTGCTTAGAAGGCAGATGCTCTATCCAGCTGAGCTATTGGGCCAGTTGAGGTTAGTCTAACAATTGAGCTAGTCGAGCTACTCGTTGAGCTTCGCGAGTCATAAAGTATTCTAACTTACCAGTAAAGAACTTGATCTTTTCCATATCAAGCCTATCAACAGCATTAGATAATGCAGCCTGGTAGTAAGCGATTTTTGGTGCGTAACCATTAGGGTATTTTGATTCTCTCATTTGTATTAGGTTTTAATTACAGTGTAAATATAATAAAAAAGGGTGACATAAAAAAATTATTTGGCAACTATTTTGCAAATTATTTGATACGCTCGAAGCTAGAAACTGCCAAACCAAGAGTTAACATAAGGGCCATAAATGCAGTACCGATCTCATTGGCAACTCCAGCAAAGTGAACTACTTCTTGTGCACTACCGTTAAGGATAGAAATGGTTACAAAAAGGGCGATAAGGGTACCGATGAGGTTTAGGATGTTGATGTTTACTTTAACTTTCATAATGATTTGTTTTTAATTACAGTATAAATATAATCAAAAAGATTGACACTAAAAAACTTTTTTGCAATTATTTTGCAAAAAGTTTGCGCGATGAGGTAGCCTTCGGGCTTGGCCAAGTGGGGATTTGGACAAGTGCGCGCACCATACTGATACACTATGCCACTAGATGGCAACTAGTTGGCCAAGCCCGAATGGGCCCGGAACCAACTGAATGGCCACTAGTGAGGGCTAATCCCTAAGCCACTGTAGATTTCATCTTCTTCTCCCAATGCGCGCAGATGGCATTAAACTTATCCATAACCTCGTAAGAACGATATTCAACCGCTTTAAGCAGAGTACGAGTTGAGGTTTCAGTAATACTGATTAGACAATTAGAGAGTTCGAAAGTGTAGGGACCGATTTGCTTTTTCATATGTTTTATGTTTTGTTTTTAATTACAGTTCAAATATAATAATAAAGGGTGAGACTAAAAAACTTTTGGCCAACTAATTAGCCAAAAGTTATTAACAATTTAAGAGTTGTAGGACTTAACCATGTTTGGAGAACATTTATAACCACGGCCCATGGCATCCTCAATTTGGATCGGCGACTTTCTAGCGCGTGTGTTCCATCCTTTTATGGTAAATGATTTACCTTGCAACTGAATTGTATCGCCAACAGAGAAGTGGCCTAGGCCATGACTAGGTGCCATTAGTGCCCAGTTCTGTGCCTCTTTGGTTTGTATAGTTCCACCAGCACCAATAGTATTAGCCTTAACCTTAAAGGTAACCTCATCGCCGGTAAAACGGGCATTCCCAGTACTGATCTTAATACCATACTGTTTCTCTACTTTAGCAAGGGCCTCATCCATTGCGATTCTGATTGCTTTAATTGAAGGCTTGTCGAAATTTTGTACTTTCATAATGATTTGTTTTTTAATTATAGTATAAATATAAACCTTTTATTTGACATAAAAAAATCTGGACCAATTTATTTTACGGAATTTCTTTGCCCTAATCGGCGCGTACTATGCTCAACCGTAATAGTGGTGACATGGACCTCATTCTCGAAGTTATACTTGTCGAAGTGTATATAGCCCTCTTGTGTTTGTTGATAATACTGTTTGCCGGCCTTTAGTTGTTCCCATATGGCCTCATTGACTTGTATTGTGTCGCCTGGATGGTAATGTACCGCTTCTCTTGCATAGCCGGCGTTTTCCATGATTTCTTTCTTAACGGTTAGTATAAACTCTTTATGTGTCATAATGATTTGTTTTTTAATTACAGTTTAAATATAATAAAAAGGGGTGACATAAAAAAATTATTTGGCAATTATTTTGCAAGTTTTTTAGCAGGTCATCATCCAGCCAAGGCGGTTCATGTCATCGGCCTCTTTAGCAGTAGCCTTCCACATCGACTTAACGTTAACATACATGCCCTTGTTCCAGAAACAGTGACCGCCAGTAGTAACCTCAGCAGGGACAGTGATATACTTAGAACCATTATACCAAGCCCAGTGAGCAGGTGACTCCATAGCCTTGGCCAACTTAACAGCCTCACGCTTATTAGAGGCCCAAACATCGTTGAACCCAACAGTATGACCGTTACAGTCGATCCAGTTAAAATGATAATTGTACTCGCCCTTGTTATTCTTTAATAGTGCCATTATTCGTTAGTTTTTAATTACAGTACAAATATAATAAAAAAGATTGACATAAAAAAATTATTTGGCAATTATTTTGAAAAAACTTTGCATGGAGCAGTGGTCCACTGTGGCACTTCGACCCAGGGGCCTCGTTGAGGTCCCATGCTCGCTAGTGGTTGGGCTTGGCCAACTAGTTGCCATCTAGTGGCATTTAGTTAAATCGGACTATGCGCGTTCTTGCCAAAAGCCTACCATGGCTCGCGATAATAGGGCCAAAAAAGATTGCCAGTGGCCCTGAAACAAAAGCCAGCTGGTGAGTATTATATTGTGAGGTCTGTTCGGCCGAATTTAGTAATAGTATAGGAGAGGGCCTTATTTGGTATATGCGAGCCAACTGTCGCCGGCAACCTCAACCCAATAAAAGGCTGGGTAGTATACTAGTAGGCTAGATTGTTAATAACTTTCTGCAAAATAGTTGGCCAAAAGTTTTCATATGTCAAATAAAA
>Ga0209653_1000833_pt1 | contig 26331 bp, 23 predicted proteins | sample SaaInl6LU_22_DNA_FD_184644 | JGI IMG/M metagenome (GOLD analysis project Ga0209653, IMG submission 184644) | Marine microbial communities from expanding oxygen minimum zones in the Saanich Inlet - ESP_116LU_22_DNA (SPAdes) (version 2) | ecosystem: Environmental > Aquatic > Marine > Intertidal...
TACCGTGCGATGATTGCATCTATTTTAGGTATTGCTTTCCTTTCTACGATTGTATGGGGTCACCACATGTTCGTTTCAGGAATGAACCCTTTCCTTGGTTCTGTGTTTACCTTTACTACACTTCTTATTGCTATTCCATCAGCAGTTAAGGCGTTCAACTATATTACCACTCTTTGGAAGGGTAATCTTCAGTTGAATCCTGGTATGCTGTTTTCAATAGGTCTAGTATCTACTTTCATTACGGGTGGTCTTACTGGAATCATATTAGGGGATAGTACTCTTGATATTAATGTTCACGATACTTATTTCGTGGTTGCTCACTTCCACCTAGTAATGGGTATCTCTGCACTTTATGGTCTATTTGCTGGGGTATACCACTGGTTCCCTAAAATGTTCCATGGTCGCATGATGAATAAGAACTTAGGTTACATCCACTTCTGGGTAACTGCCGTTGCTTCTTATGGAGTATTCTTCCCAATGCACTTTGTGGGTATGGCAGGGGTGCCAAGAAGGTATTATGAAAACACAGCATTCCCAATGTTTGATGAGTTAACCGATGTGCAGGTATTAATGACGGTTTTTGCACTTATCGCTGCAGCTGCTCAATTAGTGTTTGTATATAACTTTATCTATAGTATCTTCTATGGTAAGAAAGGCTCACAAAACCCATGGAAATCAAATACTTTAGAGTGGACGACGCCATTAGAGCACATTCACGGGAATTGGCCTGGTGCTATTCCTGAAGTTCACCGTTGGTCATACGACTACAGTAAGACTTATGATGATGGGTCATACATCATTGAGGGGCAAGATTACGTTCCTCAACACATTCCTCTTCAACCTAATGAAGAAGAATTAAACCACTAAGATTATCTCGTTTTTATATCAAGGAAGCCCTGCATCTGCAGGGCTTTTTTTATGAGGATTGCCTACCTTTAAGTAAAGCTTTTAATATGAATGAGAACTTAGATGCTACCGGAGCGCATTTCGGAAAGGAAGAGTTTGATATTGAGCGCGCTCTGAGGCCTAAGGGCTTCGATGATTTTGCGGGACAGGATGCGGTTTTGGAAAATCTTAAAATTTTTGTGGAGGCGGCTAACCTTCGAGAAGAGGCACTTGACCACACCTTACTTCATGGTCCTCCTGGACTAGGTAAGACTACCCTTGCTCATATTTTAGCGAATGAGTTAGATGTGAATATTAAAATCACCTCGGGTCCAGTTTTAGATAAACCCGGTGATTTGGCGGGTCTTCTCACCAATTTAGAGGAGCGAGATGTGTTGTTTATCGATGAGATTCATCGCTTGAGCCCGGTAGTAGAGGAGTATCTTTATTCTGCTATGGAAGATTACAAGATCGACATCATGATTGAGACAGGGCCAAATGCTCGCTCCGTTCAGATTCATCTAAAGCCATTTACCTTAATTGGAGCGACTACACGTTCGGGTCTGTTAACCGCCCCTATGCGTGCTCGATTTGGTATTCAGTCTCGTCTCTCGTATTACAGCACCGAGTTGTTATCGACAATTGCTTTACGTAGCGCTGAAATTTTACGTGTTCCTATGGATGAAAGTGCAGCTATTGAGATTGCGGGAAGAAGTAGGGGAACTCCAAGAATTTGTAATGCTTTACTGCGTCGTGTTCGGGACTTTGCACAGATTAAAGGAAATGGAACCATCGATTTGGAGATTGCTCGATTTGGGTTAAAGGCACTCAATGTAGATGCTCATGGTCTCGATGAGATGGATAATAAAATTCTATCTACACTTATTGATAAGTTTGGTGGAGGCCCGGTAGGTATCAATACTCTAGCTACTGCAGTATCAGAAAACTCTGAAACGCTAGAAGAAGTGTATGAGCCCTTCTTGATTCAGGAAGGTTTTTTAGTCAGAACTCCGAGAGGGCGAGAGGCGACACCTTTAGCGTATGCACATTTAGGAAAGACCAAATCTTCAAGCCAGAAGGGACTTTTTGAATAAGGATGCAAAAGGATGAGAAACTACATAGACGTTCTGTTTTTCTAAAGGAGGCGGCTCAGCGTCACGGGTTTCTATCTTCTGGTATTGCAAAGGCTGGGTTTCTTGAAGAGGATGCTCCTCGATTAGAGTCTTGGTTAAATAAGGGTTATCATGGTCAGATGACCTACATGGAACGTAATTTTGATATGCGATTGGATCCCACCAAGCTTGTTCCTGGAGCAAAATCGGTTATTTCACTATTATTTAATTATTATCCGTCTGAAACAGTCGCGTTTAAACAAGATCAGTTTAAGATTTCTAAGTATGCCTATGGTAAAGACTATCATGAGGTAATTAAGAAGAAATTGCGAGCCCTATTTTATGATTTACAGCAAGAATTCGGCGCGATTGAAGGGCGTGTTTTTGTTGACTCTGCTCCAATATTAGAAAAGTCTTGGGCGCAAAAATCTGGTCTTGGATGGGTGGCTAAAAATGCCAATCTAATCAGTAAGCAAAAGGGTTCTTTTTTTTTCTTGGCCGAAATCATTCTCGATTTAGAGTTTGAGTATGACCATCCGGTAACTACAGATCACTGCGGAAGTTGTACGGCCTGCATAGATGCATGCCCTACGCAGGCTATTGTCGCTCCAAATGTAGTTGATGGGTCTAGGTGTATTTCCTACTTCACAATAGAGTTGAAAGAAGCTATTCCGACCAGTTTTAAAAGCCTTTTCGATGATTGGGCATTTGGTTGTGATACTTGTCAAGATGTTTGCCCATGGAATCGTTTTTCGAAAAGCCATAGTGAGCCGTTATTTGATCCTCAATCTGAACTATTATCCTTAAGTGCTAACGACTGGATCGAAATGACCGAAGAAACCTTTTCAAGGGTGTTTAAAAAATCTGCGGTGAAACGTACCAAGTATGCGGGTTTAAAAAGAAACATCGACTTTTTGAAAAAGTAGCTATATTCATGGACTAAACGTACAACCATGAATCAATTAAGCACTCTCGATATTGGAGTTATTGTAGTCTACCTCATAGGTATCGTTATCTATGGAATTTCTAAATCAAAAAGAGAAAGTTCAGAGGACTATTTCTTAGGAGGAAGAACAATGACTTGGCCAATTGTCGGAATTGCTCTTTTCTCTGCAAACATCTCTAGCTCCACATTAGTAGGTTTAGCTTCTGATGGTTTTCAAACCAATATTAACGTTTACAATTATGAGTGGTATGCCGTAATTGTCTTGATCATTTTTTCGGTTTTCTTCTTGCCTTTTTACTTAAAATCAGGAGTGTATACCATGCCTGAATTTTTAGAGCGTCGTTTTGATAAGCGTTCTAGATATTACTTTTCATTAATTACAGTCATTGGTAACGTAATGGTGGATACCGCTGCTGCACTGTATGTGGGTTCGATTGTTTTGAAACTACTTTTTCCTGAATACAGCTCAACAACGATTATTATTCTCTTAGCGATTGCAGCTGCAGCTTACACCATTCCTGGAGGGCTTAACTCTGTAATTCAAACCGAAGTAATTCAGGCGATCCTTTTAATTATAGGGTCTTGTTTAATCACCTATTTTGCCTTTGATCAATTAGGTGGAGGTTGGTCAGCCATGATGGATGGTCTTGACGGAATGCTATCTGCAGGTCAAATAGACTTTGGAGATCGGGCTGCTAACGGCGCCTATATACCCGAAACCGCAACAGATGTATTTAGTGTTGTTCGTCCTGCGAACGATGAGTTTATGCCTTGGTGGGGATTAATTTCGGGAGTTGCTCTATTAGGATTTTATTTCTGGGCAAATAACCAATTTATGGTTCAGCGAGTTCTTGGAGCTAAAGATTTACATCACGGTCGTATGGGAGCACTCTTTGCAGGGTTTCTTAAACTACCTGTGATTTTCATCATGATTGTTCCTGGTGTTTTAGCCTTATTACTTTTTAATGATTTAGATATTAGTGGACTTAATTATCCGTTGGCTAGTGGGGAGATGTGTGCTTCGCTGACGGATTGTCCGAACCTTACTTACCCAGTATTATTATTTCAGCTGTTACCAACAGGGGTTCTAGGTCTAGTGGTAGCAGGATTATTGGCTGCAATGATGTCTTCAGTGTCAGCTACTTTTAATTCGGCTTCAACCCTAATCACCATGGACTTTGTAAAGCAATTTAAGCCTGAGTTAGATGGTAAGCAACTAGTGAGAGTAGGCCAGATCACAACATTAGTTTTAGTGGTGTTAGCTTCGATGTGGGTGCCTTTCATTGAAAAGGTTAGCGACTCACTATGGGGTTACCTTCAATTGGTGATCGCGTTTACCTCACCGCCAGTAGTAGCTACCTTTATTTTAGGGCTCTTCTGGAAAAAATCAAATGCGAATGGTGCATTCTCAAGTCTAATGGTCGGAGGTGCCTTTGCTGTATTTATGATTCTTTCAGCTTCGTTTGATTGGTCTCCATATATTAATGATCTGCATTTTCTAGCGAAAGCCAATTTGCTATTTGTGATTGCTGTAGTAGTTAATGTTGTAGTCAGTCTAACTTCTGGTAAAGTAGATGAGCAAAAAGTTGCTGAGTATACCTACAAGCGATCGTTCTATAACGAAGAAACCGAGAAACTGAAAGTACTTCCTTGGTATAAAAACTACCGCACACTATCGGTGATCTTACTCATAGTTACTGCGATTTTTGTCGGAATGTTCTGGTAGAGAACAATTCTATTTTAGCGGTATTCCCAGTGAGGGAATCACGTATCTTTGATATACAATTAGACTGAAATGAGAAACTCAAGACAGCGAAGAGAATCGCTAGTATATCACGCAAAACCACAGCCGGGCAAAATTAAGATTGTCCCGACCAAGCCCTACCAAACACAGAGAGATTTAGCGATTGCTTACTCTCCTGGGGTCGCTGAACCATGTTTAGAAATAGCAGAAACTCCAACGGACGCGTATAAGTATACCGCTAAGGGAAATATTGTCGCGGTTATTTCGAATGGTACTGCCGTACTTGGTTTAGGTGATATAGGCCCATTGGCATCAAAGCCTGTGATGGAGGGTAAATGCGTACTCTTTAAAATCTTTGCAGATATCGATGGTATGGATATCGAGGTCGATACTACCGATGTGGATGAGTTTGTAGAGACAGTGAAGCGTATTGCTCCAACTTTTGGAGGAATCAATCTTGAAGATATCAAAGCGCCAGAAGCCTTTGAGATCGAACGTAGGTTGAAAGAGGAATTAGATATCCCAGTCATGCACGATGACCAGCATGGTACTGCAATTATTTCAGCTGCAGCACTAATCAACGCTCTTGAATTGGCTGAAAAGAATATTGAGGATGTTCGAATTGTCGTTAGTGGAGCAGGTGCAGCAGCAGTTTCCTGCACTAAACTATACAAGGCCTTTGGCGCTTCTGCAGAGAATATTATTATGCTCGACAGTAAAGGGGTGATTCGCAAGGATCGCGAAAACCTAAGCCCTTCAAAAGAAGAGTTCGCCACTGCAATTGATGTTCATACTCTTGAGGAAGCGATGGTGAATGCAGACGTTTTTATCGGTCTGTCTATTGCTGATATTGTAACTCCAGAGATGCTTCAGTCAATGGCTCCGAATCCTATTGTGTTCGCTATGGCAAATCCAGATCCAGAGATTAACTATGATCTGGCTATTCGCACTCGTGAGGATATTATTATGGCAACCGGACGTTCAGATCATCCTAATCAGGTAAACAATGTCTTAGGATTCCCTTTTATTTTCAGGGGAGCATTAGATGTTCGTGCTACTAAGATTAATGAAGAAATGAAGATGGCTGCCGTTCGTGCTTTAGCTGATTTGGCAAAAGAACCGGTGCCCGAGCAGGTGAATATCACCTATGATATTACTCGATTAGCTTTTGGTAGAGAGTATATCATTCCAAAACCTTTTGATCCACGACTTATTTCTAAAATTCCGGTAGAGGTGGCTAAGGCTGCTATTGCCTCTGGGGTTGCTCAAATTGAAATTACCGATTGGGAGAAGTATGAGGAGGAGCTAATGGCGCGCTCGGGTAATGACAACAAATTTATTCGATCACTTCATGATAAGGCTAGGCTCAACCCTAAGCGTGTGGTTTTCGCTGAAGCAGACCAGATTGATGTGCTTAAAGCTGCTCAGTTTGTTTCTGATGAAGGTATGGCTTACCCAATTCTTTTGGGAGATAAGGAGGTAATTGAAAGCCTTAAAGAGGAGTTAGAATTTGACGCTGAGGTTCCAATTATTGATCCCTCTGATGATGATCAACAGGCTCGTAGGGATGAATTTGCTAAACTTTTATGGAGTCGAGGTGAACGCGATGGGGTACAGAGATATAGTGCAGGTGTTCGAATGATGCATAGAAACTATTTTGGTCCTATGATGGTTCTTTCGGGCGAAGCTGATGCAATGATCTCAGGCTATTCTCGCTCATTCCCTAAGGTATTGCTTCCGGTGTTAGAAACGGTGGGTAGAGGCCCTGGAATCAAGAGAGCTGCCACGATGAATATCATGATGACTCCGCGCGGACCACTATTCTTAGCGGATACGGCGATCAATGTTAATCCTACCGCCGAAGAGTTAGCTGAGATTGCAGTGATGACTGCAAGAGAAGTTCGTTCTTTCGGCTATGAGCCTGTAATGGCAATGCTATCTTATTCTAACTATGGTTCTTCAAGTAAACCTGAAGCGAGAAAGGTAAAGAACGCCGTTAAAATCTTACATAGAGATCATCCAGATTTGATTGTTGATGGAGAGATTCAAGCAGATTTTGCACTAAATCCTGAGATGGGTGCCCAAACCTTCCCATTCTCAAAACTGGCCAATCGAAAAGTCAATACATTAATATTTCCTAACCTTGATTCTGCCAATATCACATACAAACTGATGAAGGAGCTACACGGGGTAAAATCAATTGGACCTGTCATGTTAGGGTTAGATAAACCGATCCATATTCTGCAGTTAGGAGCTAGTGTTGAGGAAATAATCAACATGACTTCTATTGCGGTAACTGACGCTCAACGCGCATCCAAAAAATAACTGTTATGATTAGCCACCTCAGAGGTCGAATGATAAAAAAAACTCCCACTCATGTAATTCTTGAGTGTAATGGGGTAGGTTATCATCTCGAGGTTTCGCTTCATACCTTTTCGGGATTGAGTTCAGAAGAGGAGCAACTTCTGTACACTCATCTCCAAATCAAGGAGGATAGCCATACGCTTTTCGGATTCTTATCTGAATTTGAGCGTGCAGTATTTAGACTGCTCATTTCGGTAAGTGGAGTTGGGGCGGCAACGGCCAGAACAATGCTTTCTTCGTTAAGTCCTTCTGACGTAGTTGGGGCAATTGCATCTGAGCAAGTAGCTGTTGTGCAGTCGGTTAAAGGAATCGGGGCAAAGACGGCTCAACGAATGATCTTAGAATTAAAAGATAAAGTCTTAGCATTAGAGGGTGCCGAAGATGTGGTAGCGAATACAACGGTCAAAGGGCAAAATGGCGAAGAAGCAATAGCCGCTTTAGAGGTACTTGGCTTCACTCGAAAATCAGTTCAGAAAATTGTAGATAAGCTCTTGACTGCAGATTCGCAGATGAGTGTCGAAGATCTTATCAAGAATACGCTAAACGCAATTTAAATTGAAGGTTAGACTGGATTCAATACGGTCTCTTTGTGTTCTACTCGCGTTTTTCGCCGTTACACTGACTCAGGCACAAAAATTACCAGCATTATCTCCCTTTGCCATCGAAGAGATCTATCAGTACGATCCGGTAAATAATAGGTACGAGTTGCTTCCTTCCGTATCGGGAAAGGTCGTGGGGTATCCGAGGTATTTAAGTTTTACCCAGTACTACGAGGCACTTCGAGCGCAGATGATTAAGTCTAACTACCAGACAAAAACCGATGCTCTTTCGAAAGTGAATGACACGGTCGCTGACGCACGTGAGGATTTACTTCCCACTTATTATGTTAATTCTGCCTTTTTTGAATCTATATTCGGCGGTAACACCATCACTGTTGACGCTTCAGGAGGTTTTTCCCTTGATCTAGGTGCTCTGAGTCAGAAATCAGAAAATCCATCCGTATCGGTTCGCAATCAAAGAAGTACCGTTCTTGATATCGATCAGCAATTTGATTTAAATGTGGATGCACAGGTCGGAGAGCGTTTAAGAGTTCAAGCAAATATGGACTCCCGTTCAAGCTTTGATTTTCAAAATCTTTTCAAAATTGAATATACTCCGAATGAGGATGACCTGATTCGCAATATCGAGTTTGGTAATGTAAGTATGCCGCTCAAAAGCAGTCTGATGACTGGCGCTCAGAATTTATTTGGACTCAAAACTGATTTACAGTTTGGGCGTACCTCTGTGACGGCCGTTTATGCAGAACAACGATCTCAACGAAATACGGTCAGTACTCAAAATGGATCAGTCATTAATGAGTTTGAGCTTACCGCTCTCGATTATGAGGAAAACACTCACTTTTTCTTAAGTCAACATTTTAGAGATGCTTATGACCTAGCGCTTAAGAACTACCCCTTCATTGCTTCAAATGTTCAGATTACCCGTATTGAGGTTTGGGTAACCAATCGATCTCAACAGACTGAGAACGTTCGACAAATTGTAGGCTTTCAAGATCTTGGAGAATACAATCCTGAAAAAGTTCGGTTTGGGGGGCCTCGGAATTTTTTTCGAGCTACCGAGTCTTTACCTGATAATGAGGCCAACCTTCTTAATCCCGCATGGATAGGTGGTGAAGGTCTTCCCAGTTCAATAAGAACTGCGGCTGGTGCCGCCTCCGGATTAAGTTTGTTAGGAGAGCCTTTAGTAAACGGCCTAGACTATGCTTCTCTAGAAAATGCGCGAAAATTAGAAGCCGGTTTAGATTACTCGTACCACCGTCAGCTCGGATACTTGTCACTGAATCAACCATTGGCTACTGATGAGGTGCTTGCTGTTGCTTATGAGTACACTTACAACGGATCTGTTTATACGGTCGGAGAGTTCTCTAACGACAATCAAAGGGATGCCTCTAGTGCGCTTGTTGTAAAACTTCTAAAGAGTAATATTACCCGAGTTGAGGATCCTATTTGGGATTTGATGATGAAGAATATCTATTCGACTGGAGCCTTCGGAATAAGTGCGAATGATTTTGAGTTTCAATTACTTTACACCGACCCTAGTCCCCGAAACTTTTTAACGCCGGCAGACTCTTCTGTTCCCTGGCCAGAGGAATTTACGAATAGTACCCTATTGAAGATTTTCAATTTAGATCGACTCGATGCTTATCAAAATCGTTCGGAGCAAGGGGATGGTTTCTTTGATTTTGTAGACGGTATTACCGTTGATGCTTCGAATGGTAGAATCATTTTTACCCAGGTAGAACCGTTTGGTGAATACTTGTTTGAGCAATTCTCTAGTGATGTTACCGAAGACTACGAAATTGCGGAATCCTATAATGGTAATCAAAGACAATATGTTTATCGTTCTCTTTATGAATTAACGAAAACAGCTGCCTTACAGCAGGCAGATGCGAATCGCTTTTTACTTAGAGGTTCCTATGGTGGTAGCACTGCTTCTTCGGGTCAAAAGTTGTCGCTCGGAGTAGCGTTTGCTTTACCCGGATCCGTCCAGGTTAGTATTGGCGGTAGAGTGCTTACTGAAGGGGTTGATTACCTTGTTGACTACGCGGCGGGTCAGGTGGAGATTCTTGATCCGAGCTTACAGAATTCTGGTCTTCCGATCGATATTTCTGTTGAAGATGCTGGTCAAATCGGGCAATTAACTCGACGATTCACAGGAGTTGCTATTCAGCATCGAGCCTCTAGTGAACTATCCTTTGGGGGTGCCTTTTTAAATCTTAGAGAACGCCCACTCACTCAGAAGTCTGCTTATGGAATCGAGCCGATTAATAACTCGATGATTGGTGCGAATATTTCGTTTCGTAAAGAGGTTCCGTGGCTCACACGACTTATTAATCAGTGGCCTACTATTGAAACTGAAGCACCGTCTTCGATAGATTTCTCTGCAGAAATTGCTGCACTCATCCCATCGGCTCCAAACAATGCACAATTCGGTGGCGAGGTAACCACTTATATCGATGATTTTGAAGAGGCGCAACAGTTCTTAGATCTTAGAAATCCTTCTGATTGGGTGCTGTCGAGTAATCCTTTTGGTCAGACCGGTATTGAGGCTTCTAGGTCTAGGGCTCGACTGGCATGGTATACAATTGATCCTGTGCTTTATAGCCGATTGAGACCCTCAGATATTACTGATGCGATGTTGCAAGAAGATGAAGCGCGTCGAATTTTTATAAGAGAGGTTTATCCCGAAACCGATGTAGTCCAGGGGCAATCTGCAGTTCAGTCTACTTTAGATATCGCCTACTATCCAGATGAGGCAGGACCGTATAATACGGCGTCCGATTTTGGTGCAGTTGCTAACAAATGGGCAGGGACTATGCGAGCCCTTACCGTTACTGACTTTGAGCAGGCAAATATTGAATACTTGCAGTTTTGGATGTTGCATCCGCTGGAACCGTCAGAAGTTGGAGAGGGAGGTAAATTGGTGATTGATCTTGGGAACCTCTCTGAGGATATTCTTCCTGATGGAAGAAAGCAATATGAAAATGGACTTGGAGTTCAAGTGGATCCAACCATTTATGGATCTGTCCCTTCTAGAAGTGCCCTGATTTACACTTTTGATAGCGATGCGGGTGCTCGAGAAATACAAGATGTTGGATTAGATGGTCTTTCAGATTCTCAGGAAGGTTTGATTTATACAGGACCAAGTGATGACCCGGCTAGAGATAATTATGTGAATTATTTAGAAGCTCAGGGAAGTATCCCAAATCGTTACAAGTATTTCAACAATCCTGAAGGTAATACACCGATTAACCCGACCGATGAGTTAAGAGGTTCTACACTATTACCCGACGTTGAGGATGTCGATCGAGACTTTGCCATGAATGTGGTCGAGAGTTATTATCAATATGAACTTCCCATTAATTCGGTAGTGAACGAATCGATGCCCTATATTACCACGGTTCGAGAAGTTACTCTGGATACAGGACGCAAAGTTCGTTGGGTGCAGTATAAGATCCCTCTTCGTGAATACACCCGTGCTGTAGGCGGAATTACCGATTTTAGGTCGATACCTTTTATTCGTATGTCCTTACAAGGATTTCAAAGTTCCACCGTGTTGCGATTTGCTGCACTTGACCTCATTCAAGGTAGTTGGAGAATCTATGACAAAGAATTAGATCCAGAAGCTAACTTACCGGTAAGCCCTTCAACGACCTTTGAATTGGGAGCGGTAAATATTGAAGAAAATAGTAATAGAAGTCCCATCCCATATGTACTTCCACCAGGGGTTCGGCGCGAAGCCTTGAATAATACGAATACGATTGTACGACAAAATGAACAGTCGTTAAGTATGCAGTTTACCGATTTACCATTAGGAGACGGAAGAGGAGCTTTTAGACGTGTAAAATTCGATATGCGCCGTTTTGAAAGACTTAAACTTTTTGTTCATGCCGAGCGAATAGGGGCTTCAACGGTACAGGATAATGATCTAGTGGCTTTTCTAAGAATTGGAACGGACTACAGTTCTAACTACTATCAAATTGAGTGGCCTTTAACCTTTACCAATAATGCAACCCAAGACGCAGGTCTTATTTGGCCAGATGCGAATGCCCTTGATTTGGATTTGGCACTATTAAGTAGTGTAAAGGCAGAGCAAATTGCCTCCGCAGAACCCGAGTTTTCAAAGGTTCTTGAGAATGGAATGACCATTCGCGTAAAAGGGAATCCCTCGATCGGGAATATTACCTCCGCCATGCTTGGAGCCATCAATCGATCATCAAGCCTACCGGTTTCGGCAGAGCTTTGGTTTAATGAATTGCGTCTAGCAGGAATCAATCACAAAGGAGGCTGGGCGGCAACAGCCAATGCCTCTGTCCAGTTATCTGATGTAGTTACTTTGGGAGCCGGTTTTTCTAAGACAACGGTAGGTTTCGGAGCTATCGACGGGGCGGTTAATACACGTTCGCTAGATGATACTGAAAATTTTGATTTCTCGGTGCGCACAGATCTTGGACAGTTTTTGCCTAAAGCCAGTCGATTGAAACTACCATTAAATTATTCGATGGCTTCTACGCGAATTACTCCAGAGTATGATCCTGTTTATGAAGACATTCGTCTCGAGGACCGTCTTAGTGCCGCGACTAATAACGATGATAAACAAGCAATTCAAGAGCAGGCTGAGTCGTATACAGAAGTTTCTAGCTTCGCCCTTAATGGTGTTCGAATAGAACGTAAAGAGGGTAGTAATGTTGATTTCTTTGATCTTGAGAATGTTACGGTTAATTACAGCCATTCAACTAAGTCGCATCGCGATTTTGAAATCTCAGAATCGCTTCAGTCCCAAGCGAGAGCTTCACTCGATTATACGTATACCCCTTCTATTTTCTCATTAACCATGGGAGCCTCTATTGATCGATCTCTTAGTGAACAGCGCTTCAGACAAATCTTTATACCCGGTGTAACCCTTCTTGATTTACCCCTTTTAAGTCAACAAAATTTTAGGTCGGGATGGAACGGTTCGATCAAAGCGAATCCATTAAAATTCTTTAGTACCTCATTTACTGCTTCCCAGAATAATATTGTCAATCTAGATCTTAATCAAAACCTAGGTTTTAACTCTGTGTGGGAGTCCTTTTTCTCTTGGGGTAAGCCAAATACCTATGCGCAACAACTACAGCTTGGACTAGAAATTCCATTCAGTTCGTTCAAACCCCTTGATTTTATAACTACCCGCTTAGATTACGGAGGTACGCTTAATTGGCAACGAGGTTCTGACGCACTCGCTGAAGTTGCAGGTCGACCTTTACATACCGTTCAGACGGCAAGTACTTTGTCGCTAAGTAGCGGCCTTGATTTAAAGTCAGGATTGAAGAAACTGATAAAAATTCCCGATGCGATAGGAGCTCAAGTCGCTTTGAATTATTCTGAAACCTCTGGGGTAGTCTTACCAGGTTATTTACCGACGATCAATGATCGGAGTCTATTTCAATTAGATCCGAAATTACTGTTAGGAGTGGCTTCTTCTGATTTTAGGTTTGAAGCTGCAAGACAAGGATATTTGACCGATTTTGATGGGTTCAATACTCCTTTTGTTATCGATGAAAACCAGAACCTTTCTGCTACTGCTAATCTTAGCATCGGTAGCTCTGTTTCAATTGGTCTAAGTTATGATCAAAGAAAAAGCGATCGTTTTCAAGAACAGTTCCGAGTAACCCCCTCTGACTTTGGACCAACTTTTCAGTCCTTACTCGCAAACCAGACAGGTAGTTACAGTACTACAGCCTTTTTACTTTCAACCGTTTTCGATGGCTCAATGGGGGATACGGAGTCAGAGGCTTTTGAACGATTCAAAGCTTCTAGAATTGAAATGGCTAAACGATTAGCTCATGCATCGGGTATGGATTTGTCGGCTGTTGACTCTGAGGGTTATCCTATTGCCTATGGAGCCTACCATCCGGAGGTGTTATTGGGTTCTTTTATTGCAGCTTATTCAGGTAAGTCGATTAGCGAAGTTGGTTTAGGGCCTTTTGAATCTTTCGGTATTCCCAATTGGGACGTTTCAATCAGTGGTTTATTCCCCGAAGTGTTTAGTCGTTTTGCAATCAACCATGGATATAGAGCCGCCTATAGTATCAATAATTTTCAAAATAATCTCAGTCGAAACGAGGGCCTATATAACCTTGAAAATGGAGATTTAAAACCAGAATTACTGATTGGAGCGGTGGTGATGAACGACCAGTTTAACCCACTTATTGGATTCGATTTTGAAACCGAGTCGTTCTGGCAAATTCGAACAGAATGGCGAAAAGATAGGGCGTTGAATTTAAGTTTTGCCAATAGTTTGCTTACTGAGATTAAAGGTCAAGAATTTGTTCTTGGTTTAGGGAAGCGTATTGCCGATTTACGTTGGAACCCTAAAATAGGAGGCAAGAGAAGACAGTATCGTGGCGATTTAGTGCTTAGAGGAGACGTGTCCTATCGATCGAATACGACCTTCATTAGAAATCTAGACGAGATTGTCGGGGATCAGATCACTTCGGGTCAACAAAGTTTCTCGGCTCAATTCTCAGCGGATTACGCTCTAAGTAACACATTAAATCTTGCTGCCTATTACGATCATAGCTTCTCAAAGTTTAGAGTTTCTACCTCGTTTCCACAAACTACTATGCGTGCGGGACTCAGCTTAAAATATCGATTTGGCGAGTAGTTTAAAAGACTCTTTTAGTTACCTTTGATTCTTATTAATAATCAGAAATTGTTATGAATTTTCCAGAAAACTTAAAGTATACAAAAGACCATGAGTGGGTGCTTATCGAAGGGAATACAGCAACCGTTGGTATTACTGATTTTGCACAATCTGAACTTGGGGATATTGTTTATGTTGAGGTAGAAACGGTAGATGAGACTCTCGAGAAAGAAGAGGTTTTCGGTACTGTAGAAGCAGTTAAGACGGTTTCTGACTTATTTCTCCCGCTATCTGGAACGATTGAATCTTTCAATGAAGAATTAGATCAAAATCCAGAATTAGTCAATAGCGATCCTTACGGAGAGGGATGGATGTTCAAAATGAGTGTTGATAATCTAGACGAGATTGAAGAATTGTTGGATGTCGATGCCTACAAAGCCCTAGTGGGTGCTTAGAATTAACCACCGGCTATTTAATCCGTTTACTGCCGCCTTTTTACTGTACGCCATCAGTATCACCGTGCTTAGTTTGGCACGCATCGATTCGAGTGGACGATCACTTCTTAATTTTGAAGGTGCGGATAAATTGGTACACTGCCTTTTTTACTTTGGTTTTACTTTTCTACTGGCTCTAGCCTGTAAGGGTTCTTTTACTCGGGCTTTGGAGAGGAAGGAAGTACTAATCGTTGCATTAATTGCAATGACCTACAGTGGCGTCATTGAATTGTTGCAAGGTTTTTTCACTGTCTATCGTTCGGCAGAGCTTGGTGATTTTGTTGCCAATTCGGTAGGAGTCATTTTTGGATTAGTTGCCTTAAAGGTTTTAGATCCTTTTTTTAACAGAATGAAAAACCCGAAATAATTCGGTGCTTTTTCGAATTAATATTTAAATTAGCCATCATCAAAATTTAGAGTATGGAACCGAAGAAAAGTCCAAAAGCAGATATAGGTCGTAATAGTGGATTGTATTTCGCACTAGGTTTAGCCCTTACAATGTTCGTTGTGTGGAGAGCCTTAGAGTGGAAGAAATACGATGAGGTAACGAATTACGATATATCTCTAAATGTAGAAGATCAGCTTGATGAAGAGGTGCCAATGACTGAACAAATCAAGACTCCACCACCTCCACCACCTCCAGCAGCTCCTGAAGTTATTGAAGTGGTAGAAGATGAAGAAGAGGTTGAAGAAACGATCATTGAATCTACTGAAACTTCTCAAGAGGAAGAAGTAATCGAAATCGAAGAGGTTGAAGTTGAAGAAGTTGAAGAAGATATTTCAATTCCATTCGCGGTTATTGAAGATGTGCCTGTATTCCCAGGCTGTGAAGGTGCTAGTGATAAAAAGGCTTGTTTTCAAGAGCAAATGCAAAAGCATATCCGTAAGCACTTCAGATATCCTGAAATCGCTCAAGAGATGGGTGTTCAAGGTCGTGTGAATGTAATGTTCGTCATTCAAAGAGACGGTTCAATTGGAGGAATTCGAATGAGAGGTCCAGACAAAAACCTAGAGGCTGAAGCATTGCGTATTATCAACCTGCTTCCAAACATGACACCAGGTAGACAGCGCGGGCGTCCTGTAAAAGTACCATTCAGTATTCCAATTACTTTCCGTTTACAGTAGTACGGAGAATAAATTATAGAAAACCGGGCTTATTGCCCGGTTTTTTTATTTGAAAGCTATTTGTGCATCTTATCTTTGCACTCTATGATTGAAGGGGCAACAACACATCCTACTTCCTTGTTTTGGACCGATCTAAAGGCTTTAACGAAGGTTCGTTTAGCACTTAGCGTAGTGTTCTCTGCATTGGCGGGCTATCTGTTGGGAGCTGAATCGTATAAGGCGCTAGAACTTGGACTTCTTCTAGTCGGAGGTTTTTCGTTAGTTGCAGCCTCGAATGCCTATAACCAAATCATTGAAAAGGATCTAGATTCAAAGATGAATCGTACCAAAGAGCGACCATTACCTACTGGTCGTTTCTCCAATGCTTTGGCCTTGAGCATTGCCTTTTCACTCACGATTCTAGGAGGGGGATTACTTTATTTTCTCAATCTTAAAACGGCCTTTTTTGGTTTACTCTCGGTAATTCTATACGCTTTAGTCTATACTCCCTTAAAAACTAAAACATCATTATCTGTTTTTGTTGGTGCTTTTCCCGGAGCCATACCATTCATGTTAGGTTGGGTAGGTGCTACAGGGTCTTTCGGAATTGAAGCTGGAACTTTATTTATGATACAATTTTTTTGGCAGTTTCCTCATTTCTGGGCACTGGCATGGATGTTAGATGATGATTATAAAAAAGGAGGATTCAAAATGCTTCCAACGGGTGAGAGAGATCAAAGTACCGCGTTTCAAATTATTGTTTACACCTTTTGGACGATTCTAGCATCTATCACTCCAGCATTTGGATTTACCGGAAAGCTGGTGATTTCAATTCCTGCTGCAATTGCTGTGGGTATTTCGGGCCTTTATATGATGATGCCTGCACTTCAATTGTTTAATTCTCTAGAGGTGTCTTATGCCAAAAAATTAATGCTTAGGAGCGTAATATATATTTCATTAATTCAGGTGATCTATGTTATCGATCATCTTATTAGATAGACCAAAAAATTATGTTAGAACGCACAGAATTTGAAAAGCAACAACGCGCAAAAAAAATGATGCTTTGGTTCGGAATCATCTCCTTAGTTATGGGGTTTGCAGGATGGACAAGCGCCTATATCGTAAGTAGTAAGCGAAAGGATTGGGTGGCCAATATTGAATTGCCTCAGGCCTTTTGGTGGTCAACGGCAGTAATTATTTTGAGTAGTCTAACCTACATTCTTGCCCGCCTTGCCCTAAAGGCAGATAAGTTGAACTTATCTTCGAGATGGGCTCTAATTACCTTATTGCTCGGAGTTTCCTTCGTATTTATTCAGTTCAATGGATTTGGTCAAATGGTTGCCGCTGGATACTATTTTACCGGACCAACCAGTAGTATCAAGATGTCTTACATCTTCTTAATCGCTTTTGTCCACCTATTGCATTTATTTGCTGGGTTAATCAGTCTAGGGCTGGTTAATTACAAACTGATACGTTCAAAATATTCATCTGAAAACAGACTAGGCTTTGAACTTGGAGAAACGTTTTGGCATTTCCTTGGAGTGCTTTGGGTTTATCTTGTTTTATTTATGTTTTTCGTCAAGTAAATCGATTCAATTATTTTTATAAAATACTCAAAGGTGTACCTTTGCGACAATTAATGCCAAACTAATGGATACTTCAATTTCAACAGCAAAAGACGAAAACGTTTGGGGTGGTGGTGACCAACAACCACTTAGAGCGAGTTATGGTAAATTGATGATGTGGTTTTTCATCGTCTCTGATGCCTTAACCTTCTCTGGTTTCCTTGCCGCTTACGGTTTTTCTAGATTTAAATTTATCGAGACCTGGCCTATTGCAGATGAGGTTTTTACCCACGTACCATTCTTTCATGGGAACTACCCAATGTATTACGTGGCCTTCATGACTTTTGTCCTAATCATGTCTTCGGTTACCATGGTACTTGCTGTTGATGCTGGTCATCACATGGATCGAAAGAAAGTAACCCTTTATATGCTTCTTACCATTATTGGAGGGGCTATATTCGTTGGTTCTCAAGCTTGGGAATGGGCGACGTTTATCAAGGGAGACTTCGGTGCTTTAGAAACTAAAGGTGGTCGTATTTTACAATTTGTAGATGTAGAAACAGGAGAGCGCGTTGCTCTTAGAGATTTCGCCATTGAAAATCCAAATGAAACCGCTGTATATCACGAATCTTCAAAGGGTATTTGGTTCTTAGAAGGAGATAAACCTTCGACTTACAGTATAGAAGAAGTTAAAGCAGGTTTCCTTGCTGATGAATCAGTAACGATAAGAACTGAGCAAATCATCGAAGGAGAAAAGAATGTGCTTTCTCGTGAAGATGCAGTTGCTAAGTTAGCGGATGCTGCTATCGTTGTTGAAGGAGCGAATCTAATTCGCAATGAATATGGAAGTCGATTATTTGCAGATTTCTTTTTCTTCATCACTGGATTCCACGGCTTTCACGTATTATCTGGGGTTGCGATTAACGTGATTATTTTCTTTAACGTTCTAATGGGAACCTATGACCGAAGAGGTCACTATGAAATGGTTGAGAAGGTCGGGTTGTACTGGCACTTTGTAGACCTTGTTTGGGTATTTGTATTCACATTCTTTTATCTGGTATAATTATGGCACACGAGCACAAACTATCAATTTTTCGAGGGTTAGTAACCTTCAAGAATAACCAGCAAAAGATTTGGGGAGTTCTTTTATTTCTCTCTATCGTAACGGCAATTGAGGTTGGTTTGGGTATTGCAAAGCCTGAATTTTTAATGAACACTTCATTCCCTGGAATGAAGCCGCTTAACTGGATTTTCATTATTCTCACCTTAGTTAAAGCCTACTATATTGCTTGGGACTTTATGCACCTTCGCGATGAAAAGGCGTCGTTAAGAAGAGTAGTTGTATGGACTCCAGTTTTCCTTATTTCTTACTTAGTTACCTTACTTCTTTTTGAAGCAACTTATGTCTATGAAATTTTCAATACAACTTTCATGACTTGGAACTTCTAAGAGGTCTTTGAATAATATACTTGAGGCGATTACCGATTAGGTGATCGCCTTTTTTTATTTTTGTACTTCAGTTTATCTGCTATGAAAAAACCACTGGTACTAGGTATCTTATTTATTCTACCCTTGGTGATCTATCTTTTCTTCGCCTCAGGGGTGAACCGTTTTGGTCGTTTGCCTGTTTTGACAGATAGCTTTGCATCAGAAATGGTCCTGTTGTCCTCTGAAAAGGAGGCAATAGATCTTTTTCAGAATAAGATCACTGTACTTTCTTTTCTAGGGGAAGAGGTAGAGCTAATGAAAGGCTATCTATTTAATTTCAATCAGAAAATTTACAAACGATTTTACGAGTTTAATGACTTTCAAACACTCCTAGTCGCTTATCCCAATCAGAAAGTTGCTGTCGACCAATTGTTGCTAGAATTGGGCCAAATTACAGACACTAGTCGCTATAAGGTTCTTTATCTTGATGAATCTGATTCGACAAGATTGTTTGATGCTTTAAAGAGCAATGGAGAGTTAAGTTCTGGCAGCTCTCCACTGGTTTATATTATTGACAAGAATGGTTCGCTAAGGGGAAGAACAGATGATGAGGATGAAGGCATTCTATACGGATATGATATAAGATCGGTAGCTGTATTGAACAACAAGATGGAAGATGATGTAAAGGTCTTACTCGCTGAATACCGCCTAGCTTTAAAAAAGAATTATGCCGATCGCAAGTAAATCGAACAAAAAGACTACCTATTTATGGGTATCAATCATCGTTTTCATCTTTGGAATAGTGACTATCCCTAGCTTAGTGTCTCGCATAAAAAATGGGACGATCATTGATAATAATCGATTGACGTTAACCCCTGAAGTATTGTACGGTTCTTCGGAAGAATCTCTTGCTTATTTAATGAGGCCAGAAGGTGCCCGTCAAATTCCGGATTTTAGTTTTACAGATCAAAACGGGAACCTCTTGTCCCCAGATGATTTGAAGGGAAAAGTCGTTGTTCTTGACTTTTTTTTCACAACCTGTCCAACCATTTGCCCAATCATGTCTCAGAACATGGCAGAGTTAGCGGATGAGTTTAAAGATGATGAGGTTGCTTTTGTATCTATTAGTATTAATCCATTCTATGATACTCCTGAGCGCTTATTGAATTATCAGAAGAAGTATTTGGCTGATTCCCATTCATGGTTTTTGTTAACAGGAGAGCGCGAAGAAATCTATGCGCTCGCTGAAAAGGGATTCTTCATGATCGCCCAAGAAGATGAGGCTGCTCCAGGTGGTTTTGAGCACTCAGGATTATTTGCTCTAATTGATTCAGAGGGATACTTTAGATCTTCTAAGGATGATTTCGGTAACCCACTGATTTATTATCGCGGAACGATCACTCGTGAGATGGGGGTTGATTCAGATGGCGAAACTGAACAAATATCTCAGCTAGTGGCTGACATCCATAGTTTATTAAACGAAAAGAAGTAATATGAAAGAGTCTGTAGCAAAGAAGTTAATTACGATTGTCTCTATCGCTGTTCCTGTGGTTGTTGCGATCTTGTTTGGGGTTCGACTACCCAATGTAGAACCTTTAAGTTTTTTACCACCCATTTATGCTTCAATTAATGGCTTAACTGCGCTTCTCCTCTTAGTAGCACTTTGGTCGATAAAAGCAAAAAAGATTACGCTTCACCAGAATATCATGAAGACTTGTATTGCCCTTTCGCTTTCATTTCTTTTGATGTATGTGGCGTATCATATGACTTCAGATTCTACTCCGTTTGGGGGTGAAGGAATAATTAGAACAGTTTATTTTATCCTATTAGTGTCTCATATCCTGTTATCAATAATTATCATCCCCCTTGTATTGCACACCTACTTAAGAGCTTATTTGAAAGATTTTCAAGGGCATAAAAAGCTCGCTAGAATTACCTTTCCAATCTGGTTCTATGTGGCAGTTACCGGTGTGGTAGTATACTTAATGATTTCGCCCTATTATGCCTACTAGAATAAAATCGCTCTTCTTTTTTGGATTTTTTCTGATTTCCTTTCCAGAGCTGAGTGCTCAATGTGCCATGTGTCGGGCAGTGCTTGAATCAGGCACTGACACTTCTGCTGCCGAAGGAATCAACAACGGTATTGTCTACCTTATGGCCATCCCTTATATCCTTGTTGGAGTGGTCTTTTATGCGGTTTACAAAAAATTGAGACCTACAAAACACCCTTAAATACTGCCTTTTTTTAATGAGCGCTGTGATTTATAAATCGCAGTGAATATAATTTCGTAAACAGCTGTATACGAGATAGTTTGCTATTCGTTTTAAAATCATTTACGATGAATAGTATTAAAAATCTACACCGATTAAAAAGATTACACCAGCTCATTCGATCTGAATGCACGGGTACTCCTTATGAACTTTCTAGACGTCTTCATATTAGTGAGCGTTTAGTTTACCTTTTGGTAGAACAGCTTAGAGACTTTGACGCACTCATTGAATACGATCGTTCAAGACAGACCTATTATTATCGCGAATTGTTTGATTTAGAAGTGGACATTTCGGTTCGGGTTTACAATAAAGATCAAATGATTGAATTGTATCGTTGATCGATTTTACTGAAAGGTTATTGCATTGTCGGCTCCTAGTTTTGGAACAAATTCAATGATTATGTACAACACTAAGTTTAAAAAAAGCAAGCACATTAAACCCTTAGAACCTCGATTTGAAATGGGTTGGTTCAAAAGCGGTGAAATTAGTACGAGTATTCAATCAGATGGGGATTTCACTGTCACCGGCAAGATTCGTTTTTAATATGTACGGCGCCTACCAAGCCCTCTTTCGAAGGGGGCTTATTTATATGTCATACTTAGCTAGTTTCTTTATGCTGCATGGTCAATATTCAAACTCTATTGAGTTAGAAGAGGTCGAATTATCGCCCGATAATCTTGTTTTCATGTTGAAATCAATACAAGAATTGGCTCAACCTGAAAATGTCTCAAAATTTAGTCACGTGGTCTATCGCGAAATATTATCTGCTGGTAGCCATTCGGTTTTAACCACTGATAGAAACCTTATTTATCAATTAGATGTAGAACATCCCCTGAACTATTCGGATGCTTTTGAATCGAACTGGTGGTTAACCGATGAAAAGTGCTCTTTCTCTGGAAGATATAAGGGGCCTTTTCCTGATTTATCTTTTGCTGCACGTACTTTTCAATTGAGCTATTTCATAAAATTATTGGAGGACTACTTTGATCGTTTAATTGTATCCAAAGAGCCTGATAAACTGGGCTTGAGTTATCATTTTAGAGCTGATTCTAATATCTCGCCGATGAAAATTTCTGGCTCATTATTATTTAATCATGAGAGTCAATTATTAGAAATTCAATTGTTTTTAAGATTTAGGTCTATAAACTCAAATCTATCCATTGAGAGTTTACATTTAGTAAATACGTATCCCTTTAATGAGAAGTTAAGTCGTCAACAGGCGATGACTACCTATATTGATGCAAGTAATAATAGAATTACTCAGTTTCAAGATTTTAGATTTTCTGAGGTCTTGGTCGGAGCTGATGAACTTCAATTACCAATAGATCATAAAAAGTCTTTAAAGCCATCTTGTTATGAGCCCTGAATTGGTTTATGTGCTTTCTCATGATAGTTCTAGTCCTTTCTATAAATCTTATGCTAGTTTATTCAAGGCCTATCTGTCGGACAGTATTGAGAACCAAGTGATTGAAGATCTTGACATTATTGGTCATTTATTGTTTCAAATGATGATGCATATTGATCGTATCGAAGATGATCAAGCGAAAGGTATGGATACGGTTATTGCACTTCAAACAGAAGCTGCTAAGAGGCTTTCGTATTATTTTCCCATGAACCATTCCTTTTGGATGCAATATGATCGAATTGCCAAAGAGTTTGCTAAACGCAAAAGGCTCGATAGATTCTGTCATCAAAGAAGTAGTTGGGTCAATTATAAGTCTCTTGCATTATCTCGATCGATTTATGCCGAACTAGGCTTAACATCCCTTTTAGAATTAGGTCTACTTGAACATCAACGATTTGATACCCTAATTAAGAGTCATAGACAATTTGTAATTGCCTTTCAGCTTTATGATGATTGTGCTGATTTCTATGAAGATCAGGATAAGGAACAATTTAATTGGGCAATTCACAAGGCTTCTGCCGAGGGTATTTCTCTGGATCAATTTTATCGATCTACTCTTTTTAGTACACTAATTGATACTGTCGTTGATCACTTAGATAAGGCTTCTGAAGTGATTGAGGAATTGCCAAAAAGTAAGTATAGTATGCTTTTAGCGAAGATAAGAGACTCGGTTGATTCTCTTTACCAACTATGATGAGTTCAAAATTATTCCATTGTCCCTCACACTTTGAGCTCCTATCAGGCCAAACCTATTTGCTCAATGATAAAGCTCAATTAGTCAGTTACGAGTTGAGTAAAGAGTTGTTCGAGTTGTTAACCTACTGTCGTCTCCCTAGAACTAGGGCAGAACTGATCGACCAGTTATCAAAGAAATTGATCTCATCCGAGGAATGTCAAGAATTAATTTTTGAATTAGATGCACTTACAGGTAATGAACAAAAAATCCGTTCTAAAGTGCTTCGTCGAATTAATTATGCTGGTTTACGTGGGATAGATTTAAGAATTAATAGCTGTCAATTTTCTTGGCTCAATACCGTGAAATTATTTTCAATCGAGGTCATGGTAGGTCTCTGTCTACTTGCTCTCCTGTCTCTGATGGTTGTTGGAATAGTGTTAGGAAAAAGTGTCCTTGACACTCCACTGCCATTTTGGGGATTGTTTTTAGTGCTGCTTAGTACTCCTATTCATGAACTAGGGCACGCTATAGCCTATAAAAGTCTAGGAGGAAGCGCTTTTAGTATAGGAGCGGGTTTCTATTTTTTTATTCCGGTTTTATTCGTTGATGTCTCGTTGAGTAATTCACTTTCCACAGCTAGCCGATTAAAAATTAGTCTAGCAGGTGTTTACTTCGAATTGATTTGGATTTTGTTTTTACTTGGTTTTGGGTTGGCTTTTCAAATTGATTGGATGTTTACTGCGATCCTTTTGATCGGTTTTCAAGCCTTATGGAATTTGAACCCATTTTTTCGATCAGATGGTTATTGGATTCTCTCTGATCTAACTAATACTCGATGGCTTTCTAGTAGTAGTACTGAAGAATTAAAAATGTTTATGAAGGCTAAAAAGCCTTTCACCGGACTAGTATTCTATGCCATTTTACAGAGGTTGTTTTTCACATATTGCATAATTCATCTGGTTGATCAATTCTTTTTTGCCGAAAAACGATTGGTTGAGGTCTTGATTGATTTTATTCGATCTCCTTCGATGGATCATTATTCAGTGACACTTATACTGCCTTTTCTGTTTTTAATATCCCTTTTTCGTTATGCTGCAAAGAGATTGCAATGAGCTCGGATATCTTACCCCTTAATTCTAAAACATAACAATGAAAAGAACTTTATCAATACCTGAAATGAAAAAGGTGAGAGGTGGTTTCTTACCCTTTGTAGTAATCCTAGTTATCGATGCTACACTACTCGGTTTTATGAGTGGATATATTTATGAATCCTTTACCAGTGATCACCAATGATTTTCTCTGCATTAACCAAAAAATCTCTTGAGGTGGGTCTTTTCGAGATTTTCGTTCAAAGCTTTAAAAGAGGACAAGATTTTTATCATAGAAACTGTAATCATGAATGAAGAATGGCAATATGGGTTAGGTTTTGTAGCATTACTTGCCCTGTTTATAATTATTGGAAGATGGGTAGCTACCCATTAATCTCGGTTAAACAACGATCTTTTTTTGATTGTGGAATAGCTTGTCTAAAAAGCCTATTTCTATACTATGGTTTCTTTTTCAGTCTTCCGAGACGAAAAAAACGCTTTCGGGGGTATAGTCTTTATGAACTTTTTAAGTTAGCTGACCAACAAGGGATGCAAGCGTTTGTTTATCGATCGTCATCATTTGATGTGGATTGTATTCCTTGTTTGGTTCAGTTAAGCTATATGGGTCTCGGACACTATGTTGTTGTGTATGGCCACACTGCGAATAAAATACAGATTATGGATCCCTCAGTGGGTCGTATTTATTGGGTATCTGAAACGAAATTTCAGCGATTGTGGTCAGGTCTTTTTTTGGTTTTGTCAGAGAAAAACCTGCTGTAAAATCTTTTTTATTGAAATTTTAACGTTGTAAGGAGAATTTATGCTGTAACAAAGCAGTTTCTTTGTCGTCTAAAAGAGGATAAACGTAGCTACTCGTATCGATGATAGAAATTAAAGACTTGCATAAGTCATATCAAATGGGCAGTAATTCACTGCATGTTTTAAAAGGAATCAACTTTTCTGTAGAACAAGGTGAATTGGTAGCAATTATGGGTTCTTCGGGTTCTGGTAAATCGACTTTGTTGAACATATTAGGAATGTTAGATGAAGCCGATTCAGGTTCTTATGCCTTAGATTCTGTGCCAATTGTAGATCTTAATGAGACCAAGGCTGCCGAATATCGAAATAAGTTTCTTGGATTTATTTTCCAGTCTTTTAACTTAATCAACTACAAATCAGCCGTTGAGAATGTTGCGCTCCCATTGTATTATCAAGGTAAATCTAGAAAGGAGCGAAATACCACTGCACTAGAGTATCTTGATCGTGTGGGGTTAAAACCTTGGGCCGACCATTTGCCCAGCGAACTATCAGGAGGTCAAAAGCAGCGTGTAGCTATTGCTCGTGCAATGGCTGCAGATCCTAAAGTTCTTTTAGCTGATGAGCCTACCGGAGCTTTGGATAGTAAAACTTCTTACGAGGTAATGGACCTCATTCAGAAAATTAATGATGAGGGTAATACTATACTAGTGGTAACTCATGAGGAAGATATCGCCCATATGTGTAAGCGAATCGTCTATTTGAAAGACGGCGTGATTGTTGAAGATAAAAAAGTAGACCAAGTACGCGCCTCTCAATATGTTTAGCAGAGATACCTGGAAGGAGATTTTCGATACCATTCGAAAGAATAAGCTTAGGACCTTTTTGACAGGGTTCACAATGGCTCTAGGAATATTTATTGTAGTCATACTGGTAGGGTTTACCAATGGCCTGCAGAATACCTTTGAGAAATTCTTCGGTGATGATGCTACCAACACCTTGTTTGTATTTCCAGGACGAACGTCTATGCCCTACAAGGGGTACACTTCGAATCGAAGAATTCAATTCGATAATTCAGACTTAAAAGATATCGAGGAAAATTTTGCAATGTTTCTCGATTATATTACCCCACGTATCACTCGTTCTAGTCTTGTAAGATATAAAGGAGAATCGAATAACTATACGAATAGAGCCGTTGCTCCAGCCCATCAATTCAGTGAGAAGACGATTATTATGAAAGGTCGTTTTTTAAATGAAAATGATATAAATATCAGAGCGAAGTATGCAGTGATTGGGCGTTTAGTTGCC
>Ga0209653_1000834_pt1 | contig 26302 bp, 23 predicted proteins | sample SaaInl6LU_22_DNA_FD_184644 | JGI IMG/M metagenome (GOLD analysis project Ga0209653, IMG submission 184644) | Marine microbial communities from expanding oxygen minimum zones in the Saanich Inlet - ESP_116LU_22_DNA (SPAdes) (version 2) | ecosystem: Environmental > Aquatic > Marine > Intertidal...
AAATCAAAGATTACTTTTTATTTTCATTGCGCACTTTAATAACAGCATAGACAACTAAACAGAGTAAAAGAAAAAGTGGCAACCCCAGTTGCACAAAATTTTCCCACCAAAAATCCATTTTTATTAAGTGTGACATTATGCTAAAGTAATCATGACTTCATTGCTAAGAAGCTCTTTAATACCTGTCAATGGATTAACTTCTTCTTGAAGGAAAGCTAGGTATTCCTTTACTACTTTTTTTCCACCTAAAGAACCTTTAGATCGTCCGTTTAAATTAACTGATTCACCACTTTTATATTGATGATTTTTAATTGGATTGTCTTTGCTCATATGGCTGTATTTTGGCTGTAATTAATTTTTTACAAATAGTTTATCGTTAGAGTCAACAGCTATACACCAAAGAATATCAAAAAAAGGATATCAAACTATTATTAAATAACCATTTTTAGTAGTAAATAGAAAATTGAAGGGCAAAGAAGACAGCCTAGTCCAGTGTAAAAAGTTGCAGTCAATGCACCATAAGGGACTAATTTAATATCTGTAGCTGCAAGCCCAGCAACCACACCGCTAGTAGTGCCAATAAGCCCTCCAAAAACTACTGCTGAGTGAGGATTATCCAATTTGATTAACTTGGCTATAAGCGGTGTTAGAATAGTTGTTATAATAGTTTTTACTACTCCAGTAGCTACACTTATTGCTATTACGTTAGAGCTTACACCTAATGCAGTACCTGTGATGGGACCAACAATATATGTGCAAGCACCTGCACCAATTGTAGCTAGACTTTCAGGATCAGAATATCCCATATTTAATGCTATAATAACTCCCACAATAAATGATATTGTAACACCTACAAACAATGATATTACGCCTGCTAGCCCTGCTTGTTTGATCTTATTGAGGTCAGCTCCCATTGCAGTTGCGACAACAGAAAAGTCTCTAAACATAGAACCTCCTAAAATAGCTAACCCAGAGAATAGTGGTATATCGGCTAATCCTTTTTTTTCTCCAAAAAAAGCTAAGCCTAAACCAAATAAAATAGCAATGGCGACAGCTGGGATTCGATTATTTGTAATTTTCTTTGAGAAAAACTTAGCCAACAGCATTATACCTCCCACCAATAAAAAAGCAAAGATTAATCCGTTTTTACCAATAATTTGATTAGTTATCTCCATCTTGGTTTTTTTTCGAATGATTACCAATTTTTGAAATTATTGGAACTAAAAGTAACCCCGCAATAGTGGCGCATAGTCCCGCGAGTAAAGCCAAAGCACCCCCTGTCATAGCTGCTTTAACATTTAATGAAGCCGCCATAGCCACGATAATGGGAATATATATTGCACTCCAAAACCAAATTCCACTATCAGATTCTTCACTCCACCAGCCTTTTTTTCTGAGATATAGACTAGATGTCATCAATAAAAACATTGCAAAACCAACTCCACCCACATCACTATTTATGTTTAAAAGCTGTCCTAAAAAACGACCTGTCAGTTTACCTATTAAAAAGCAAGCTGACAATAGAGCCACACCATATATTTTCATTTGTCTTTTATTAACTATTAAATAATGTAACCAACTCTTTTTTGGTCACCTTTCCCATTACGTTTCTGGGGAGTTCTTCTAACTCTAAATATTTTCTTGGGGTTTTATATCCTGGTAGCTTTGCTTTTAGCCAGGTTTTTAATGTATTCAGCTCAATAGATTTATTGGACAGAACAATACCAGCAGCAATAATTTCTCCCCACTCTAAATCAGGAATACCAACCACAGCACAGTCATTTATTTGCGGATGTGAACGAAGAACTTCTTCAATTTCCAGAGCAGAAATTTTGTATCCACCAGACTTTATGATATCGACAGAATTGCGGCCTAAGATCTTATAAGCTCCTTCTTGATAAACAGCAATATCTCCCGATCTGAACCAACCATCTTGGGAAAAGCTGTTAGCAGTTTCTTGGGGTTTATTCCAATATTTTTTAAAAACGTTTTTACCTTTTATATGAATTTCACCTTGACTCCCTTGATTAACAATTTGATTGTTTTCATCAGCCAAACGAATTAAAACTCCAGGTAAAGGTTGGCCTATATAACCTGGTTTACGCTCACCTCTATAAGGATTACTGATTGCCATTCCCATTTCTGTCATCCCATAACGTTCTAAAAGAGTATGACTACTTATTTTTTTCCATTCCTCTAACACGCTTACAGGAAGTGCCGCAGATCCTGAAACCATCAATCTGAAGGCTTTTAAATTTTCTGAAATTATTTGCTGTTCAGTTTGGTTAATTTCTTTCCAATAGTTGATTAGTTTAAAGTAAATTGTGGGTACAGCCATAAAAAGATTGACCTGCTTTTTAGCAAATACTTCAAATACTTTTTTCGCATCGAAACGCACTAAAAATTCACAGCATGCACCGTTCCATAGGGCACAACTCATAATATTTATTATTCCGTGAACATGATGCATAGGGAGTACATTTAGAATGTGATCCTTACTTGACCATTCCCAAGCCTCACTCAAAGCAATAATTTGAGCCTCTATATTTGCATGTGTAGTAACTACCCCTTTAGGCGAGCCAGTAGTACCGCTAGTATAAAGGATAAGCGCATCCCTCTCCTTTTTTATATCTGGAAGTTGCCCTGTTCTGGATTCTAATTCTTCAATTGAAAGAAAACGTTTAGGAAATTGGTCAAGAAGGGGTTTTAATAACGCTTTATATTCCGCAGAGTAAAATACAAGTTCAGCGGTTGTATCTTTTAAAATATATTCAATGGATTCTATGGGATGTTTTTCGCAAAGAGGAACAGCAATACCACCAGCTCTCCAAATTCCCCATTGAATTGAGGTATATTGATAGCTTGAGGGAACTAGAAAAGCAATTCTTGCACCTTCTAAATCATTTTTTTCATTTAAAAGTGAAAGTGCTATGGATTCTGAATTTTTTAATAATTCAGCATAGGTATAGCTTTTTCCATCACTAATGATGGCTTTGTTTTTTAAAAAGGAAGTTGCTTTTTCAATTAATGTAATCATAGCCTAGTTTCTTCTTATAAGTTTAACAAACAAACACATAATCGATGACTTAAAAAAAAATTATATTGGTTAATTTTATATGAAGCCAACTATTTCTATTTTTATTGAATATGAAAAAACGGCCAAAATCAGTCAAAAATTCCTAAAAAACGACTTTTATGATTAGTATTTTTGTAGGACTACATTTTTAACACCTCCAAAAAATCTATTAACCACTATAGGAGCTGGACGTAAGGGCTAAATTAAAGCTTACAGTGCGTAAAATACTGATGAAGTATGGATACCCCCAGATCTTGTAAGAATGGAAGCAGATCGTGTTATAGAGCAGAGTGAACTGCTGGCTGATTCATTAACCAAAGCTTAATTTATAGAATAATCGGAGAGAGTGATTGGGGAGTCAGTATTATGGCTGATTAGAGAAAAAGATGGTATGCCGCTGTCCCAAGCCTAAAGCGACGGGATCAGCGGCATGTGCAACTTTCCTATTTTTAATTCTCCACCAAAACATATACATTGCAGTAACTATTGAGATTTTGTAATTGATCCTAATGGTTATTATTTTTTAACAAGACTTGTGTGCAAATAGTGTGCAAGTGAGGAAACAAAAAAGAGACCACATTGCTGTTATCCCTTGGTTAGTAAGTGGAGAAGATGGGACTCGAACCCACGACCTCTTGACTGCCAGTCAAGCGCTCTAGCCAGCTGAGCTACATCCCCAAGTGGACATGATTAATGTTTTAAGCACCTAAGAAATTTGGCTAAAATTCCATTTAGGCAGTAACTAACGCATTTCTTAAAACACTCTACGTTAGATCATTTAATTGCTACTTAAAATACTTAACATTAGACTACAAAATTAATGATTTAACTATAAAGAGTAAAGGGTTTTTGTTTTCATTGTGAAATATAGTTTTCAAAAAAACAAGATAGATTTATATTGAATCAAATAGCCTGAAATAGCCTGAATATGAGGTAAAAATCAAAGATTACTTTTTATTTTCATTGCGCACTTTAATAACAGCATAGACAACTAAACAGAGTAAAAGAAAAAGTGGCAACCCCAGTTGCACAAAATTTTCCCACCAAAAATCCATTTTTATTAAATGTGACATTATGCTAAAGGTATCAATTATTTTTGCGCTAAAGAACCCTATTTTTTATCATTTCACCCTTTAACGCCGCAAGAATAATGAGTTCATCAAATAGTTCGCTTTTTGGACTTTAGATATAAATATTTATAGTAAGTAATCATTAATTATTATATTCGTTTTTCTAACAATCATAAATCAATTAAAATGAAAAAAATACTATTAATACCTTTTCTGCTATTATTTATCAATGTAGTTTCTGCACAACAAGATCTCGCATTACTAGGCTACAGAAACATTCCTCAAGAAGAAATGAAGACGTTTATTCAAAATGAAGCCATGTACTGGAGTAAAGTGGCAGCAGTATTAAAAGGAAAAAATCAAATTACCGGATGGGCCATTCACGCTAAAGTAGGTGGAGGTAGAGCCTCAGAAGCAAATATAATGACTCGTGTTGCACCTGGGACCTGGGAGAACTATGAAAATTTAGGGAAGAATTATGCTGCAGCAGAAAAACAAGTAAGAGAGGAAATGGATCCTGCGTTATGGGCATTACTAGAAGATGATTTAAAGCAGGACAAATACAATGTTGCAAGCCTTTTAGTTCAAAATGCTTCAAAAGGAGTATGGGCTAAAAATTCGAATTGGAATTATGTAGTTCAAAATTTTGTTAAAGCGACTAATCCTGTAAATTACCTCGCTGCGGAAGAAAGAATTATGGCCCCTTTTTTTAAGAAAATGATTAAACAAGGAGGAACAAAAATGAAAGGATGGACAACTGTAACAGTTCTCTCTCCCATAGGATATGATTATTCATTTAACGTATACACAGTTGACTTTTATGAAAACTTAAGCGATGTGTATAATCCTTTTACATCAGACTCAGTGGAATGGCCAAATGAAATGGCAAGTTTAGATGAAATGAAGACACCCGGATTCTGGAAAAGAGTTGTTTGGAAAAGAGCCATGTATTTGGATGACAATAACAATCTAGTAGATAATAGATAAAACTCCATAACCCTCCCTAGTGGAGGGTTTTTTGAATCCCAAAATCTTTTTAAACTCAACATGTATTCTTCTTAAAATTATTTATCTTCATTTAACCGATTACGAAATCGTAAAGAATGAAAAGTAAAATGCTTTTAAAGGGATTATTAAGTTTAAGCGTTATTTTTTTATTGGGTTGTACTCAAGTCAATAAAACACCAAAAGCGACCCAATCAATCCCTGAGGGAATGGTATTAATTCCAGCAGGAACATATACTATGGGAGGGCGCTCTTCTCAAGCCTATCCAGATGAGTTTCCCAAACATCCAGTTACGGTCTCTGCTTTTTATATGGATCAACACGAGGTGACTAACCAAGAATTTTATGCCTTTGTAGAAGCGACAAATTATAAAACGATAGCCGAACGCGATATTGATTGGGATGAAATGAAAAAGACACTACCCCCTGGAGTTGCAAAACCAGATGATAGTTTACTCAGAGCAGGATCATTGGTTTTTAAAGCAACAAAAGGGCCAGTTAATTTGCAAGATTATTCCCAATGGTGGCATTGGACAACAGGGGCAAATTGGAAGCATCCTGAAGGTCCAGAAAGCAACATAGAAAATAGAATGAACCACCCCGTAGTTCATATCGCTTGGGATGATGCAAAAGCATATGCAGATTGGGCCAATAAAAGATTACCTACTGAAGCCGAATGGGAATGGGCAGCTCAAGGCGGAAATTCAGAAAACATTTATCCTTGGGGAAACACTTCAATAGAGGAAGCCCACATCAAAGCAAATTTTTGGCAAGGCGTCTTTCCATACAACAATAGAGAATTGGATGGATATTCAAGTACTGCACCTATTTTGACTTATCCGGAAAACGGCTATGGTTTGTATGATATGGCAGGAAATGTATGGGAGTGGTGTGAAGATAAATACGATTATAACGCATATCAAAAAGAATTAGTGAAAGGAACCATAGAAAATCCGGAAGGTCCAAAAGCGAATAATGACCCCAGAGAACCCTTGGCTCTTAAACATGTAATGCGGGGCGGTTCTTTTTTATGTAACGACTCTTATTGTAGTGGGTATAGAGTATCTAGAAGAATGAGTTCCAGTAGGGATTCTAGTTTTAATCATACTGGCTTTCGTTGTGTTCAAGATTTATAAACTAGAAATACATACTATGTTATTCAAATGTTTAATAAAATGATCAAATGAAAATTAAAAAATTACTTAAAAATGTAACCAAAGGACTATTGGGGATAGTCCTAATTATTTTATTAATTTATTCAGGGTTTTTGGTGAAATGGAAGCTCAATTCTTCCAACAATAAGGCACTTTTAGGAGTAGAAGCACCTCTTGTTTCTGATGGGATTAAAACCTTTAGAGATTTAAATAAAAACGGAAAATTAGATGTTTATGAAAATAGTGAAGCGTCCATAGAAAATAGGGTAGAAGATTTAATTTCCCAAATGACTATTGAGGAAAAGGCTGGCTCGCTTTTTATTACCATGATTGGGGTGAATGAAGAAGGTACATTAATGGAACATCCAACGCTTTCTGATTTTTTAAGTTTTTTGTTGAATCCTTCTCTGGAAATGATTGCAAAAAAACATATGAATCATTTTAATACAAGAGCCGCTCACAATAAAGAGAATATGTTAGCATGGTACAACGCGATTCAAAAAGTGGGGGAGCAAACCCGTCTTGGAATTCCTATAACCATAGCCACAGATCCACGACATGGGGTTCCTACAACATTTGGGGCATCCATACACACTCCTTATTTTTCCAAATGGCCTTCTGCTCTTGGGTTGGGTGCCACACGAGACAGTCTTTTGGTGTATGAACATGGAAAAATTGTAAGAGAAGAATACAAATCAATAGGAATTCGTGTAGCCTTGGGGCCCATGGCAGATATTGCTTCAGAACCTAGATGGTCCAGAACAAATGGAACATTTGGGGAAGATGCTGAGGTCAATGCTAAACTCACAGCTGCATATATTAGTGGAATTCAAGGGGATTCATTGGGAACGCATTCTGTCGCTGCTATGGTAAAGCATTTTCCAGGTTCAGGGGCATTAGATGATGGAAAAGACAGTCACTTCCCACCCGGAAACCAATCCTATAAAGGAGGGAATTTTGAATACCACCTCAAACCTTTTGAAGCGGCATTTAAAGCTGGAGTAGCCTCAGTAATGCCTTATTATAGTGTTCCAAAAGGGATTACATCCGAAGATGTAGCTGCAGCTTATAATAGAGATTTGATCACGGGCATGCTTAGAGAGGGATATAATTTTGACGGCATTATCTGTACTGATTGGGGGGTTGTATCAGACATAACCTTATTTGGCAGAATATTTAAGCCCGCCTCTGCCCATGGTGTGGAACAATTGTCGGTTTCAGAAAGATTGGAAAAAATTTTCGCTGCAGGAGTAGATATGTTAGGAGGTGAAGTATTAAGCCCAGAATTAGCTTCCCTTATTCAATCAAAAATCATAAGTGAAAAAAGAATAGACGAATCTTTGAGAAGAGTATTAAAACAAAAGTTTGAATTGGGACTGTTTGACAATCCTTATTTGGATATGGAAACACTCAATACACTTAATAATGACACCTATTTTAAAAAGGGAATCGAGGCTCAAAAGAAAGCCTTGGTTTTACTAAAAAATGAAGATGATTTTTTACCACTTGCCAAAGAAACAAAAGTGTATTTGCATGGCTTTGAGGAAAATTCAAACACGAAAATTAAGGCTACTGACCTTGAGCAAGCAGAAGTCATCATTCTCAAATTACAAACCCCTAGTGGAGATATTGAATCTGAATATTTGATGGAAAAACTCCTAGGGGGAGGACGATTAAATTATTCTAAAGAAGAATTAGAGGAATTGATTCCTTTAATGAAATCTAAACCTACCGTTGTTGTAGTCAATATTGAAAGAGGAGCAATTCTAACAGAAATTGAACCTTTTTCAAAAGCAATGATTGCAAATTTTACTGTATCTGAAGATGTCATTTTGGATTTAATTTTTGGCGAATTTTCACCAACAGGAACGCTCCCAATAGAACTTCCATCTTCCCTAAAAGCTGTTTTGGACCAAAAAGAAGATCTTCCATACGATTCAGAAAATCCTTTGTTTGAATTTGGCCATGGATTACAATATGCTAAAATAAATGAGTAGCTTTATCACGTTTTGATTTAACAACTATACTTATGAAAAAAGAAATAATACACCTTGTTTTGGCCAGTCTCTGTTTGGTTACTATAGGTTGCTCTGCAACAAAGAGTTCCGCTTCAGAAAAGAAAGAAGCTGTGGCCCAAAAAAATGAGGTTAATTCAAATGTCAATTTAATTGATCGTTTACGACGCTACTCAGGTCTTTCTATTCGAGGAGATGGTCAAAATGCACAGATTTTCTTGAGAGGAATTTCCAGTATTAATAATCCAAGAGAAGTTTTATTCATCATTAATGGAGCTCAAGTAGGGAATTTTTCCAGGGCGGCTTCTCAGCTAAATCCACAGGAAATCAAACGTATCGAAGTATTAAAAAACCCCTCTGATATCGCATCATACGGATTTATGGGTTCGGGGGGAGTTGTACTGATTACCACAGAGTAATTTCCTTTTAAAAAGAACGTCAATTGCTTTAAAAATTAACTTGATTGTTTACTTTTAAAGTAAGACAACCGTAGTATATGATTGTCTTAAAGTTGAAAATGTCAGGACTATAGGTCTAGTTACTTTCATTTTTTGTAAAGTAATTGAGAAATATTTTCTCTATGAATATTAAGATGAAAAACGACTAGGATGCTAAGTTATTGGGAAAAATCGCAAATGTTAGAGTACGATCTAATTGTTATTGGCGGTGGAATTACAGGAATGTTTTGTGCCCTTCGCTATCGTGAACTTTACCCAAAAGCCCGAATTGCAGTTTTAGAACGCGGATTGTTTCCTTCTGGTGCGAGTACAAAGAATGCAGGTTTTGCTTGCTTTGGTTCTCTTACAGAACTGATGGACGATTCCACTAATATGGATCAAGAGTCCATGCTTAATATTCTCGAGCTGAGAGTGAAAGGACTTGCCCTGCTTCGCAAAACATTGGGTGATAAAATTATGGATTACAAAGCGTATGGAGGCTATGAATTGTTCTTTGAAAAACAGCCCAAAGCACTTGATATGATCTCTCATTTCAATGCCTTACTTCAACCACTTTTTAAGGCGGATGTTTATCGTACTTCACCTTCCAAAATAAAAGCCTTTGGGTTTGATAATCGAAAGGTGACGCATTTAATTGAAAATGCTTTTGAGGCTCAAATCAATACAGGTAAAATGATAGAAGGGCTTCGCTCTAAATTGAATCAAAAAGATATTTTTTTCTTTACCAATACAGAAGTAACGCAGTTGGATACAGATCAAAAAAAAGTTGTCACAAAAAGCAATGGAGAAAACCTCTCGTTTCGATTTAAAAAACTAGCCCTTTGTAATAATGCTTTTGTGAAACAATTTTTTAACGATTTAGAAGTAGATCCTGGAAGAGGCTTGGTTTTAGTAACAACACCCATTAACAATTTGAAAATCAAAGGCTCTTTTCACTATGAGGAAGGGTATTATTATTTTAGAAATTTTGAGAATAGAATTATTTTGGGAGGCGGAAGAAACCTTGATGTCAAGACCGAAACCACTACTGATTTTGGGATCAATGCACTCATTAAAGAAAAGCTACTTTATGATTTAAAATCTTTTATTCACCCAAATTCTCCAGTAGAGATTGAAGGGGAATGGTCTGGGATAATGGCTTTTGGAAAAAACAAAATACCCTTAGTCGAAAAGCGCGGAGACCATCTGGCTTTAGGGGTTAGATTAGGAGGAATGGGAATTGCAATAGGGAGTGTCATAGGGAAACAAACTGCTGAACTATTAAAGGACTGAATCGCGGTTTAATCCTTTTTTTGACTAGGATTAGTTTTACTACATTTATACTATGAAAAAATTATTTTACTATTTTGGTTTTTCTTATCTAAAACCCAAGCAGTATTGGCCATTGAGAATTGTCATTCTTCTTTATTTTTTAATCATTTATTCAGGATTGATTTATGATCTTACAACGGAGAAAGTCAAATACTATTCTACTACGAGCGGATATCTAAACATTCTTTTTCAGGACAGTACGTTTTATTATATCTATATCATTCCATTAATTGTCATTTTTGTTGGATCTTATCTCTGGGAATTTTTTCTGACAGTAGACAAGAAACCCTCAGAGAATAAATAAAAAAAACCGCCTTGAAAAAGGCGGTTTTACAAACAAATTGAATTAACTAACTACTAAACTTTAAGAATTCTATTAGAGGGTAACTAAGCCTCAAGAATCATATCTTATTTTAGCTGAAAAAGTTCAAGAAAAACATGTTTTCTTTAAATTTTATACAAAGATAAGGTCAAAACGTTAAATATTATTTTACAAAAACATCAAAAAGTGCATTTTTGCTGAGAATTTAATAAACGATATTGTGGTTTATGAAATTACTAACAAAAAGACCCTTAAAATTTGAAGTATTTAATTTAATCTGGTGATTGTGTTGATGAATCCTCACTATTTAATGAGATTTTTAGTTCTAAAAGATGGGAATTTGATTTACGAGTAAGAATGCTTAAGTTTGAGTTTGTCAAAGTAAAAATTATGAAAAAAGCGTTTCAACTGTTGGTTATAGTGTTCTTTTTTTCTTGTAACCATCAAGAAAAAAATGCTTCACCCAATATCATTTTTATATTGACAGATGATCAAGGATATGGAGATTTAGGAGTATACGGAGCAAAAGATATTCAAACGCCTCATCTTGATCAATTGGCCGCAGACGGAGCAAGGTTTACCTCATATTATGCAACTCAGCCTGTTTGTTCGGCATCTAGAGCTTCAATTTTAACGGGTTGTTATCCCAACCGAATAGGAATTCATAACGCATATAGCCCAGGATCCAAGCTTGGACTCAATCCAGAAGAAACTACCCTTCCAGAATTATTAAAAGCCAAGGGATATGCAACAGGGATTTTTGGTAAATGGCACTTGGGTGATGCTCCTGAATTTCAGCCCAGAAAGCACGGTTTTGACGAGTACTATGGTATTTTATATTCTAATGATATGTGGCCGCAACATCCTCAACAAGGAGAGTGGTTTAATTTCCCAGATATTTATTTATATGAAAATGAAACTCCGCTTAAAGCACTGAAGGATCAAACTTTTTTAACCGCAGCCCTTACAGATAAGGCCATTGATTTTATAAGACGAAATAAAGAGAATCCATTTTTTGTTTATCTCCCACATCCTCAACCCCATGTCCCTTTATTTGCTGCAGACAGCTTAAAAGGAACCCAAAAGAGAGGGCTTTACGGAGATGTTATTCATGAAATAGATGCTTCAGTAGGTCGTATATTGACCACTCTTGAAGAAGAAGGTTTGAAGGAAAACACCATAGTGGTTTTTACTTCAGATAATGGTCCTTGGTTATCTTATGGAGGTCATTCAGGGTCAGCTGGGATTTTTCGAGAGGGGAAAGGAACAAATTGGGAAGGTGGACATCGTGTACCGAGCATTATTCGTTATCCGAGTAAGATTTCACCCAATACACTTATTGAAGCACCTGCAATGGGTATTGATTGGTTGCCTACACTTGCAGGATTCGCTCAAGCGGATTTGCCTGAAAAGAAAATTGACGGGGCCTCTTTGATTCCCTTATTGACCGGACAGAGTACTAATTCTCCCCACGAAAATTTTTTCTTTTATTATCGAACTAACGAGTTACATGCAGTACGTCATCATGATTGGAAATTATACGTTCCACATACCTATCGTTCACTCAATGGAAGGAGTGGGACCAATGATGGATTTCCCGTTCCCTATGATATGAACGAAATAGAATCAGCAGCTCTTTTTAATCTTTCTACTGATCCAAAAGAGGAAACGGATGTTGCGACTCAATATCCAGAGATGGTAAAGAAAATTACCAAAATAGCCGATTCTGTTCGCCTCGTTTTGGGGGATCAATTAAAGGGGATTAAAGGGAGGGAAGTACGCCCAGTAGGACGTGTTTTAAATTAATTTTTCTTCCTTGCCCAAGGACCGTGTTGGAGTGTTTTATCATTTGAATCTGTTCTGAGAAATCCATGAGCACCAAAATAGTCTCGTTGTGCTTGTATCAAATTCGCACTACTTTGTTTTTGAGTAATGGACATGAAATACTGCCATGCTGCACTAATGCAATTTAAAGGGATCCGCAGTTTTATTCCTTTTTCTAGCAACTGTTCCCAAACCACTATATCAGTATTTATTTGATCAATAAAAGGCTCCATTTCTAAAATTGAAGATTTGGATTTGAAATGATCAATCAAAGAAAACATGAGATTCGATTTTATGATACAGCCTTCAGACCATAATAAAGCAATAGTTGACAAGTTAATATTCCATCCATAGAGTTGAGCAGCTTCACGAATCATTTCAAATCCTTGATGATGATTGATTAGTCTGCATAGATCGTAGGTTTTTTTAAGTCCTTCTAAAGAGATTTCTTGATGTCTCTGCTGTTTTGGAAATGTTTTGGCGTTTTGTTCTCGAATTCCTTTATTTGAAGAGGTAAATCGACTGTGAAGTGCCGCAGCCATTAAGCTGTTGGCAGTGCCTAATTTTGCCCCAGTAGCTGTTGCCCAGGCTCCTGTTCCTTTGTTTGAAGCTTCATCTCTTATCAATTCAATAAAAGGGTTCTCGTTTTCGCTAAAGCCTAAAAGCGCATGTGTAATTTCTAAAAGATAGCTCTTACTTGAAGTTTTAAGCCATTCTCCCAGCATATTTTGAAGCGTATTAATGTCCTGATTTGGATCTGATATTACAAATTCATAAACTTCAGCAAGTAATTGCATTTCAGCATATTCGATCCCATTGTGAACCATCTTTATGAAGTGTCCCGCACCTCCCGATCCAAGATATGCACAACAAGGAGCCCCCTTTTCGTTTTTAGCAGCAATCATTTCCAGTTCTTTTGCTACAAGTGGGTAAGCTTTCTCTGCTCCTCCTAACATGAGTGAAGGCCCGGTTAATGCACCTTCTTCTCCGCCAGAAACCCCCATTCCTAAGAAATGAATTCCTGCAGCTTCTAGTTTATCTGCTCTTTTTTGTGTGTCTTCAAAATGAGAATTTCCCCCTTCAATAATAATATCTCCTTTCTCCAGTAGTGGTGTCAATTGATCAATTACAGAATCTGTTGCTGCCCCAGCTGTCAACATGAGGAGTATTTTCCTTGGAGATTGAAGTGCATTGATAAATAGAGATAAGTCTTCAAAGGGAAGCGCTCCCTTTAGTTCAGGGTACTTGTTACAATGTTTTTCTGCGATTTTTTCCTCTTTTCCCTCAAGCCGTCTATTAAATAGTGCCAGAGAAACCCCTTTTTGAGCAAAATTTCTGCTTAAACTTGTTCCCATTACTCCCAAGCCAATTACGCCCCAATTTGGTTTATGCATCATCTAGGTTTGATTTTATTTGTTGGATTAGTTCATTTAGTTCAGACGTAGCATCCAGATGTAGTCCTTTTTCAGGGATCTCTAGTGTATCAAGTTGACTTTCAAGTAGCGAAAGTGGCATAAAATGAGAACGGCTCTCCATCCGATGTTTGAGGGTCTCCAAGCTACAATCTAGATGGACCCAAAGCAATTCATCTGTAGTTATATTCTGGCTTAAAATATCCCGATAACTTTCTTTTAACGCAGAACAGGCCAGAACAGCTCCCATGTCTTTTGTTTTGATTAATTGTTTGTTAAGTTCAAGCAGCCAGGGTGCCCTATCTTTATCATTGAGAGGAGTTCCACTTTTCATTTTGTCAATGTTGGCAGTGGAATGAAAGGCGTCACCCTCTAAAAATGGAAGGCCTAAGGAAATGGCTAATGCCTTGCCCAAAGTGGTTTTTCCAGAGCCACTGACTCCCATTATTATGATTGATTTTGACACCCTCCAAAGGTATGAAAAACAGTCTTTAATTTTTTAATCTATATTTCTTTACTATAAGAATTTGTCTCAGAAGACCAATAGTAATTACTTACTTATTAATTATAACTCAGATAGTATTTAACAATATTGAATAAGTGTCAACGATGACTTATAAGTAAATACTTACTTATTATTCTAAATAATCCCAAGCTAATGTTTTCTTTTCTTGAGCTGCGAGACGCGCAAGGCTTAAAATTTTGGAAACAATAAGGTTGTTTTCAATGCTATAAAGTGAATTTTTGGAGATTGTTTTCTTTTCATGGACAACTTCATAAAGCAATCGAAATGGATCTTTTTGTGAGGGTTCAATGGATTTGGGGGTATGAGAGTGTTCCCCTTCAGATTCTTTCTCCATGAGTTTCATTTTAGTTCCATTCAAACAATTTATATACCCATGCGCACCATACAATTGCATATCTTTCCTATTGTGGGACCAATTCCATGAAGCTTGAATGACTACCTGCTGTTTTTCATATTCCAAAACTATGGTTGTATCATCATCTACTTTTGGATAGAGATCAGGTTTCGTTTGTTTGGTGATACAACTAACAGTAAGAGGCGTCTGTCCGTCCAGAAGCCAGGTACTGATATTCGCTCCGTAACAACCAAAATCAGTTAAGGCTCCTCCTCCATTTAAGACGGGATCAGTAAGCCATTCCAAAAACTCGGGAGAGCAACCTATTTCTTTTGGGCCAGGATGCCCTGTATTGAAAACAAGTTTATTGAGGGTTCCAATTCGATTTTGTGATACTAACCTTTTCGCTTCATAGGTACTTTCATACCACGAAGTTTCGTAATTAATTAAAATAGGGACATTGTATTTTTTTGAGAGTGCTGCCATTTCCATTGCATCCTCATAGGTTGTTGCCATGGGTTTTTCTACCATGATTGGGATTTTTTTTGGTGCAAAAAAAGCGACAACTTCTAGGTGGTTTTTTGTAGCATTAAAAGCAGAGACAGCTTCTGGATTTGCTTTGTTATATAAGTCTTCATAGCTTGTAAAAAACAAAGAGTCATGAAGCTTATATCGTTTTTGATAACGAGCTATGGCTTTTGCATTAGTTTCAACGATTCCCACTATAGAAACGTCTTTTTTTGTTCTGTTAAAGATCCAACTTACGTGATCATGAACCAATCCAATTATCCCTAAACGTAACGTTTTTTCTGATTTATCTTCAACCTGGGCGATGCTTTTGTTAGGTAAAAACGAACAAAAGAGTATCATAAGAACAAAGAATGTACTAGTGTAGAGGAATTGTGCTTTCATAATTTTAGTAAATTGAACTTCAATTTAATCTATTTTCTCTTTACATATACATTATGCAAAAATTAAGCGTTCTATTTTTCTTTATTTTCTCAACTGTTTTGTTGAATGCTCAAACTGCTCCCAAAAAAATCGTAGCTATATTTGCTCACCCAGATGATGAGCAATCCATTGCACCTATTTTGGTCAAATATGCTGATGAAGGCGTTGAGATTACCTTGGTGATTGCAACCGATGGACGATTAGGGGTTAACCAATACAATGATTATGTAGCGGGGGATGAATTGGCTGCACGACGGAGAAATGAAATGCAATGTGCCGCAGAAACATTAGGTGTTGATTTGATACATTTAGACTATCATGATCAATTAAAAGCTGCGGAAGGTTTTGATGGTCATATTCCCCATGTTCAACAATTGATTCTTGATTTGAAAAAGATTGTTACTGAGATTGAACCGGACGCCTTAATTACTTGGGGTCCTGATGGTGTGACAACACACATGGATCATCGCTTGGTTGGGGCTTCTGTCACTCAAGTATTTGTATCTCAAAAATGGAATAAATCCATGGACTTATTCTATTTTGGAGTGCCTTCAGATTTTTTACCCGACCAGAAGGCGAGAACACTAAGAGGTCAAGATCGTAGTTATTTAACCACACAAATTTCGTTTACCGAAGCGCATTTTGATCAAGCTTATCGTGCGTTATTATGTCATGAAAGTCAATATCCAGCTTCAGTTGTTGCTACTATTAAGAAAGAACGTGCACAAATGGGGTCAACCCTCTTTTTAAGAAAGTTTCAAGTACCAAAAACCATACAAAAGTCCCTTTTCTAAAATGCGATTATAAGTTCTGTGGAAGGAAAGGCGGGTTTATTTTTTAGAATGGTGTTAAGACTTACTTTTGTGTTCCAAAGAAACACCTTCTTTAAGGAGGGAATTGATTTGAGAATCTCAAAAACATCTTGATTCACTAATGTACTATGAAGATTTAGTATTTCCAGATGTGATAGCGTATTTAATGGAGCCAAATCATTGGTTCTAATGGAATTTTGTTGAAGATTTAAACGAGTTAAGTTCTCCAATTTAGCGATGGTTTTAAGATCTGAATTAGTTATTTTACAATTACTTAGATTAAGCCAAGTAATATATGGTGCATAAGTTTCCATGAGTTTAAGTGCTTGTTGAGACAGTTTTTCTCCTTGGTATCGTAAATCCAATAAGGGATTGTTTTGTGAAAGAGTCCTCAAACTAAAATTAGCTTTTTCTAGGGCGATAACAGCCGAAGGGGGCAAAGGATCCAGCTTTACTTTTTCTACCCATGGCTTTTCTCGGGTGTCCAAACCATATTGTTTTAAAAGTAGCGTTTGTATTTCTGGAGTAATAGAGAATTCATTTAAAGAATCTGTGTAGTTAGCCCCTTCTTGAATCCACCATTGCACCAATTGAATTTCATGATAAGAAAACGGGATTCCAGTAGGAGGCATAAATTTTTCATTGTCTTGTGAAAAACTTATCCTTTTAAAGATTAAACTTTTACTCGGATTTTTACTTACAAAAGCAGCTCCACTTCTCCCTCCTTTTTTAATACTTTCAATAGTACTTAGATTGAGGCCGCCACGGGAAACGTTATTGTTATGACAGGCAACGCATTTTTCATTTAATAAAGGTTGGACAAAATCTTTAAATACCACTATAGAATCTAAGGTATACTCTTCGAATAATTTATTTTTATATTCTTGTTTGGATGTAATAAAATCTGGAGCATGCTTTGTTAAATAATCAGAACCATGAGTTAGACTTCCTCCCAAGTGACCAACTAAAATCAGTAAAAAAAGAACAATGAGATTGTTAATTCTGATAAAAAAGGAAGGCATGCTAATTTGTTTAATTCGCAATACCCAACCAAGACAACTAAAAAACACCAAGAGGATTCCTGTGTATTGATGCGGAGTTAGATCAGCATCAATATAATATCCGTTTTGGGCCAATAACCATCCCATTAAGGCTGAAAAAAAGGAACTTATAAAAGCAAGGAACCAGATAATTTTAAGGAAATTAAAGCGAGTCCCTTTCTCTTTAAACCATTTTAGGTCGAAAAGGAGGGCCAAAAGAATAAACCCAATGGGTAAATGAACTAATAAAGGATGTAATCTTCCAAAAAACGCTGCTAAATCTAGTCCTATCATTAAATACGTTTTAGTTTAAGTGGATACGTTTTTCCTGAATTCCATTGGGGTACATAGATATTTTCATCATCATCAATACAAACATCGTGGGGATTTAAAAATGTTTTTTGGTCATATGCAGGCGATTGAAATCCTTCTTTAGTATAATTGGGTATGCTTCCTCCAGGTAGAGATACCACTTTATTATCTTCATTTAAAACAGCAAGCATTCCATCATAAGTTCCCCAGTCTTTGGTTACAATTACAGCAAAATAGAGAATATTATTTTTCAATACAGGCCTACATATGTAACATCCTGGTAGAGAAATAGTTTCTAAATATTTTCCGTCAAGAGTGAAACGCTTAAAGCTATTTTTAGAACGAGAAGTGATCAAAAGAGTAGGTGCTTTCCCCCCTCGTGTATCTAGAGTGATTCCATGGCAACAATCAAAATGATGTGCCTCGGTTCCTTTTCCTCCAAAATGGCGAATATAGTTTCCTTTTGCATCATATTGAATAATATAATCCAATCCATAACCGTCGGCAATATAAATATCTCCATTAGGAGCTACAGCTGTTTCAGTGGGTTTGAATTGTTTCTTAGAGGTGTACGCCTCTACTTCTTTTGGCATTGAAAATTCTAGAAGTTTATCTCCTCTTAAAGTTGTTTTGCAGACTTTGTGTGAGTCTGGATCTGTGATAAATAGAAATTCTTCCTCTCCTTCTTCAACCAATGTTAATCCATGTGCTCCCGGGTAGTCAGTTCCCCAAGCGTCTAAAACTTTACCAGATCGATCATAAATTAAAATATTATTTTTAGGATGGGTAGTGGTCATCAAAAGTCTTTTGTTTTTGTCCATTACCATTTCATGACAATCATTTACGGGGAATTGAGAAGGGTCCTGCACCCCCCATTTTTTATCAACTCTATAGGTAAAATCTCCATGTCCTACAATTGGATTTTGTTCAAAAGCACGTTTAGTGATGGTGAAAATACTTTCAAAAGGGGCAACTGTAATTCCAGCAGCAATCCCTGTTTTTTTGATAAAATTTCTTCTGCTTTTTTTCATAAGTGATTTTGGGTATTTAGTTAAGTAACGATATAAAAATGATTAAGCTAAAATATCCTTAACGACCTTTCCATGAACATCGGTAAGTCGGAAACGACGGCCTTGAAATTTAAAAGTAAACTGTTCGTGATCAATACCCATAAGGTGCATTAAAGTTGCTTGAAAATCATGAACATGGACAGGGTTTTCAATGATATTGTACCCAAATTCATCTGTTTGCCCATAGGTTATACCTTTCTTAATTCCTGCTCCGGCCATGAATATTGTGAAGCATGCTGGGTGATGGTCTCTTGCATAATTAGTTTCGGTGAGTTGTCCTTGAGAGTAATTTGTACGACCAAATTCTCCACCCCATATCACTAGGGTGTCCTCTAAAAGACCTCGTTGTTTAAGATCTTTTATCAGAGCTGCAGTGGGTTGGTCTGTTTCTTTACATTGAGTTTTTATATTTTTAGGGAGATCGCCATGATGATCCCATCCTTGATGGTAAAGTTGGACAAACTTTACATCTTTTTCAATAAGACGTCTTGCCAGAAGACAATTGGCTGCAAAAGTTCCAGGTTTTCTACTATCCTCTCCATACATTTCGAAAATTGAGTCTGGCTCTTTGGAAAGATCCATTACATCAGGGACAGAAGTTTGCATTCTGAAGGCCATTTCATACTGACTGATACGAGATAGAATTTCAGGATCACCTATGTCAGCGTGTTTTTTTTGTTGCATTTTGGATAAATAATCAAGCTGCTCTTCTCTCAATTGCTTGGTTACTCCAGGTGGATTATCTAAATAAAGAACAGGATTTTTTCCAGATCGGAATTGCACACCTTGATGTTGCGAAGGGAGAAAGCCATTCCCCCATGAACGGGAGTAGAGTGGCTGACCGTATTTATCTTTAGTAATCAAAACCACAAAACCCGGGAGGTTTTTATTGTCAGTACCTAAACCATAACTCAACCAGGAGCCAATGGAGGGTCGTCCAGGAAGTTGAGAACCTGTTTGTAATAAACTTACAGCAGGGTCATGATTAATGGCATCAGTTTGCATGGATTTAATAAAGCACAATTCATCGGAAATTTTACTTATATGCGGCATTAAGTCACTTACCCATGCGCCACTATTTCCGTGTTGGTTAAAATTAAATAGACTTCCTGCCAAGGGGAAAGAGTTTTGTCCAGCGGTCATACCGGTCAAGCGTTGCTCCCCAAACACACTTGCAGGAAGCTCTTGTCCTTGCATTTTGTTTAGCAAGGGCTTGTAGTCAAATAAATCTAGCTGTGAAGGAGCTCCACTTTGAAAAAGATAGATGACACGCTTTACTTTTGGAACAAAATGCGGTAATCTTAGGTCTAACGAATTAGAATTTTGTAGCCTATTTGAAGCATATAAATTTTCAGAGTTTAGCATATTGGCCAAACTTAATCCACCCAATCCCAAGGTGGTTTTGGTTAAAAAGTCTCTTCTAGAGTAGTCCGAATTGTCGTGGTCGTGATTGCAATTCATGTGTTAATATTTATAATAGGATTCATTTAGATTCAGTAAAGTATTGGCAACTATTGTCATAGCAGCTACTTTATCAGCACCAGTCAAACGATTGTATTTTGACTGTCCAACGTTCAATACTTTATAGGCTTCTGAACGATTCTTTTTGTAAAAACGCAATTGGTTTTGGTAGAGTTCATTCAATAATTCAATTTCATTCTCATTGGGAAACCTTGAGGTTGCTAAACGAAAACCATACGTAATATGATCTTTTATTTCTCCATTAGATTCAGAAAAAATACGTTCTGCAAAAACACGGGAAGCCTCAAAAAATTGAATATCATTTAACAACACTAAAGATTGCAAAGGAGAAGAAGTATTTTCTCTTTTGATCGTACAAATTTCTCTTGCTGTAGCGTCAAAAGTAATGAGTGAGGGTGGTGGAGATCCCCTTTTAATAAAGGTATAAATTCCTCTTCGGTATAAATCCTCTCCTTCTGATTCCTCATATTCCAAAAGACGAATGGAAAAGGTGTTTTTCTCTTTCCAAAGACCTTCGGGTTGATAGGGTTTAACACTTGGCCCCCCTACTTTTTTTGACAATAAACCACTTACAGTTAAAGCATTATTTCGAATCATTTCTGCAGCTAAGCGATGACTATTTCCACGGGCTAATAAGATATTATTTGGGTCAATTGTGTTTTTTTGATCACCAAAAATCGCACGCTGTTTGTAGGTTTCTGAGGTTACCATTTGTTTGATAAGACGTCGAATATCCCACTTATTTTCTTTAAAATCTACTGCGAGCCAATCCAGTAATTCCGGATGTGAAGGAAGTGCTCCTTGTACACCAAAATCAGTAGGAGTGGAGACTAATGCATTACCAAAAATCATTTGCCAATAGCGATTTACTGCAACACGAGCGGTGAGTGGATTTTCTTTTTGAAAAAGCCATTGGGCTAGACCAAGTCTATTTTTAGGAAGTGTTTTATCCATTGAGGGAAGTGCCTCAGGAGTCGCGGAAGGGACCTCTTGACTTGGTTCATTATAGTTTCCTCTATTGTATAAATAGGTTGTTCTGGCTTGGTCTAATTCCTCCATTACCATTACTTCTAGTACAGGTTCTATTTCTTTTCGCCATGCATTTAAATTTTCTTTTAAGTCTTTTTGAACTGAAGTATATTTTGGATGATTTTGTATCCAATGATTTTTCGCTAAGGTTTCGTTGATGGGGGTAATTTTGTTACTGTATTGGTCAAAAATCACCTTCAATTCAAGTGGAGAAATAGCCTTACTAAATATTTTTAAATCATCCATTTTTCCCATAAACAAGCCATTGTCTCCAGTGGACCCTTCATAGGTTTTACCAATCAAAATAGCACGTTCCTCAATCGTCATTCCACTTGCAGAGACTGGTTTTATCGACTTGGATAAATTATTAATTAAGGGCTCTAACATGAAGGGTTCTCCATTTTTATAAAAAGTAACTCCTTTTGCTTTTCCAGTTCCATTGTATGAAAATGCCAAATGATTCCACTCCTCTACCTTGATACTATCTTTAGAGCGCAGATGGATCATATTTCCTGGGGACATGTTAATTAAGCGTAGGTTGAGGTGATTAGTGTCATCTAAATAAAAATCCCAACCTCGCCACCAGTTATTTTTATCACCGGTTGTTCCCAAAATAAATTGTCTAGACTTTTCTTTTCTTTGTCGAGTTTGTGTCCAAATTGCAACCGAAAAAGGGTCGGTCCATTCAAAATTTGGAATTTCTTTATTGATTGAAAATCGATCGTAGTCACTTTCAAATGCAAAAGCCTCTCCTTTTATACCTTTTACAACTTTAGGTGCTTTGCTCGCTTTTACATTTCTATTTTTATCTGCAATATAGTATTCAGAGTGAACTTGAGAAAGATTGTCAAAGGGGTAATGGCCCAGTAAATATTGATTTATTTCGGAGGCTTTTGGGAGTTCATCTATATATTCATATACCTCAGCAAGCTCTTTCTCGGTCAGCTGCATTTTAGTTTGTGTTTCTTGAATTAGGGTTTGTAGTTTTTGTAATTGCTCTTCTTGATTCGCCGTTGGAAGGTAAAGTAAGGGTCCAAAATCGCCGTCATCTCCAGTCATTCCGAGTTCCCTTACATTATTAAAAAATCCACTAAGCTGATAATATTCTTTTTGTGAAATAGGATCAAATTTATGGTCATGACATTTTGCGCATGCAACTGTCAATCCTAAAAAAGCCGTACTAAAAGTTTCGGTTCTATCAAATACGTAATTCAGTCGCCATTCTTCATCTATTACTCCACCCTCTGCAGTCATAGGGGAATTCCGATTAAATGCAGTTGCTAGTTTTTGTTCTCTCGTTGCGTTAGGAAACAAATCTCCAGCAAGTTGCCAAGTCACAAATTGGTCATAAGGCATTTTTTTGTTGAACGCATCAATAACCCAATCTCTCCAGGGCCACATGGTTCTTAATCCATCGGCGTGAAGACCGTGAGAGTCAGCATATCGTGATACATCCAACCAATCTAGGGTGAGTCGTTCTGAAAAAGAAGGGGTCTCCATGAGTCGTTCAACCAAACGCTCATAATTTCCGGGTAAAGTATCGTTTACAAAGCTGTCAATCTCTTTCAGGCTTGGAGGTAAACCTCTGAGGTCAAAACTGAGTCTTCTAATCAATGTTTCCTTTGGTGCTTGTGGCTCAAAATTCAATTTGTTTTCCAGAAGTTTGTCATAAACAAATTGATCAATTTGATGCGCATATTTTTGTTTTGCTGTAGCGCTTGGCTCTTCTTTTTTTGGAGGACTAAAAGACCAATGTTTTTTCCAAATTGCCCCTTGTTCTATCCATTTTAAAATCAGGGCTTTTTCACGTGAAGATAATTTGAGATTAGATTCTGGAGGCGGCATCTGCAGCTCAGGATCAGCGCTAATAATTCGATGTGCACTTTCACTGTTGTACAAGCTTGCTTTTGAAAAAGCTCTTTTTCCACTTTCTAATTTTGAAAAAGCGAGAGTTTCTATATCCAATCTTAGCCCTGCCTTTCTTGTGTTTTCATCTGGTCCATGACATTTAAAACAACGATCAGAAAGAAGGGGTTTTATATGATAATTGAAATCCACAACTTCAGGGAGACTTTCAATCTCTTGAGTAATTTCCTCTGGAATGACCAAGCTACATTGTATAAAAAAAAAGCCAATACACAGAAGACCACCTAAAACACCTATTGATTTTTTAGTTTGATTAGCCATTAGGATGATTCTTAAATATATCTGTAAGATAAAAAATATTTTACAGACTATAATTTACACCCTATTGAGAATCAATTATTATCGAAATGTGTTTTTACAACTGAAATTGCTGCCCTTTTACTGCAATATGGTATCCCTGTCGGATAACCCACTTTGAGGCCTCACTTTTTGGGTTAAGTAAAGGGTTGGTGTGATTCATATGAATAAAGTACACTTTGTTTTTTAAGGCTTTTGGTGTGGAAGACAAATACGCTGCTGTTTCTTTAACAAGAGGATGTGGAATCTCTGCAATTTGACGATGATTAATTTCTTCTGCATCAAAAAAGGTTGCATCAATAAACGCATAGTCTACTTTTTCTAATTCTTGCTTTAAATTTCGTTTCCACTTTGACCATTTATCAATGTCTGGAATAAAGAGTACTGACTTTTTAGGGCCTTGAATTCGGAAACCCACGGTTTCAGAAAATTCATCTCTGTGGGGAACTCGTATGGGTGTGACGTAAATTTGACTTGAGGGAGAGATTGTTTTATTTTCTTCTAAAGCAATAAGTTTGATATTTTTTAGGGAAACAAGCTGACTCCAAGGGCCGTTTTCACTCAAGAAGCTTTTCATCTTTGGCATTACATAGACGGGAATATTTTTCGCTCCCAAAGCTTCACGTCCCAAGTGCATAAGTCCTGTGTAGTGTCCTATGTGGGCATGTGTCAAGAAAATAACAGGAGATGTTCCATCAAGTTCTTTCCATTGTGAAATAATATCTGGTGTGGCTTCAAAAAGAATACTAGAATTACTTTTAGGAAGGATCACTGCAATAGAGGTGACTTTTCTTTCTTTTTTTTGTTCGGCATTTAGAGAATTACAGCATACTTTTAAGCATCCAATATGAGGAGAACCACCATCTTGAACCGTCCCTAATATTTTGAGGTAGGGGACGTCTTCTTCAAATTGCGACCAAAGCATGGAGGGGAAAAGGAAAAGGCTTATCCCAAGGTAAAAAAGAGTAGTTTTAAAAGAACTACTAAAATGCATTTTATTCCAATTCGTTTACTGTGGTGATTTCAATCACACCTGCACGACCCAATTGCCCCCATTTGTTAGTCTCTGAAAGGGATTCATAAACTTTTACTTCTCTGATGTTTTGGAGAGCAATTACTTCTGGTGGAGAATAATATTGCTGTCCATCAACAACCCACAAGGGGTACGCTTGGGCGTTTGAAAACGATTCAGACTGTCTTATAATTACCAGACCTCTTTGGGTATCAATTCTTGCAGAGCCTAAATGTTCTCTGATTGCCATTACTAAATTAGGAGCATTTTCATTAATCCCCCATGCATTTAAGCCTCTTTTGGCATAACGCAATTTTTGTTTTTCAAAAGCCTTTTGTCTTTTGAGTTCTCTCAATTCTTTTTTGGTAAGTTCTTTTGCTTCAATTTGGGATTGTCCAAAGCTAGCAACACTAAACAGTGCGAAAAATAGGACAAGGATAGGTTTTTTCATAAGTATAAATAGTTGTATTTTGAATTACTTCCTACAAAAGTAAGTAGTTATTTTTAAAAAATTGATTTAATGAGGATAGACAAAAGCTTGTATTCTAAAAACTATTGATAAATACCTTGAAAATAGGCTATCAGTGCAAAAGATTTTTATTTATTTTGAAAAAAACAATATCATGAAAATATTCTGGAAAACCAAGTCACTTTTATTACTATTAACTTCAGTGATTATTATAAGCTGTGGCAAAGAAGATGCACTCCCCCCTGACAACCTTATCGGCGAATGGAACGTTTATTCAATTTCTAATAACACAGATCCAGTGATTATATGGGAAGATCTCAAAGCGAGCGCAGTGGCGTTAATTCCTGCCTACTCTTGTATGGAGTTTACAACCGTAGCAACAGAACAGATTGTAACCACACGTTATGTCTTTATTGATCAAAATTCTGCAGGTTGTAGAAATCCGGTTATTTCTGCTTACACATGGAGCAAAGATTCAGAGTCTGGATTGTATAATTTTACACAAGGAAATAACATTGTCCAATATTCCATTACATTTTCAAATAATGACAACCGTATGACTTGGATTGACCAAACAAGTGGAGATACTACAATTTGGGATCGTCAAGTAGCAGCGGTTACAGTTACTGAGTAGTCAATAAAAACATTATATTTATAAGCATAAATACCATAAATATGAAAAAAACACTCACAACACTATCACTACTGTTTTTAATTGCATCCTGTGGGGCACTTAAAAATACAGCCAAAGACCCTTATGTTGGCTCTTTTGATTTCACCATTTTTGAAGTTGATAATTTTGGAGACATTCCAATTAAAATGACCCTTACCAAAGAAGGAGAGGAATATATCTCTCAAATGGAGTTTGCCGGTGATGGTCAAGCTGCAGGAGACATTGAGATTAATAGCACTAGCCTTCAAGATGGCGTTTTAACCATAGAAGCGTACACCGCTGGATATGATATTTATTTTGAATTAGCTGTTGAAGGAGATGCGATTTCAGGTTCAATGATGGGCATGTTTGACGTTGAAGGAGTACGAATAAAAGAGTAAATTTCGATTAAATACATACAAACGCCTTATGCTAATAAGGCGTTTTTTTTTGGGAATACTTCAATGTGTTATCTTCATTGATGCAGATGGGGATTCAAATTAACAAGTGTAAATTCTTTAATGACACTTTATTAACCTACCTTCTGAAAATTATGAGCTCTTTGTTAAAACTTTTCAAAAGAGCTTCTCGTATCTATTGATAATCTATATGATTTTTATTAGTAGAAAAGTAATCAAAGAGAGAAACTGGAGTGTCTATTTAGGTAAGAAATTGGTTTTAAACCAGTTTTAGGATATAAATAGAATAGTATTAATATCTAATCAAACCCAACAAATGGACTT